>ERZ1034952.345-NODE-345-length-44327-cov-6.517596_pt1 | contig 44327 bp, 42 predicted proteins | sample MGYA00520625_ERZ1034952 | MGnify/ENA primary metagenome ERZ1034952 (study PRJEB33766, sample SAMN09781773) | gut metagenome | biome: gut microbiome | host: Homo sapiens | place: Madagascar | study: EMG produced TPA metagenomics assembly of the PRJNA485056 data set... | reverse complement strand
ATCAGATCGACAAGTGTCGTTTTGCCGCTACCGGTACCGCCGATAATACCCACCTTTTCGCCCGGGCGGGCATAAAAGCTCACCCCGGAAAGGCTGTTCGCGCCGGCAAAGCGGTATGCAAAGGAGACGTTATCGAACCGCACGCCGGAATCCGCCATTTCCGCCCCGGAATCCGGATACGACATATCCGGCGAAGCCGAAAGCACATCCGAAACCCGCTTTGCGCAGGCAAGCGAGCGGTTGAGCGTGATTATGAGCGAAGTAAGCTTTATCAGCTCCACGATAATCTGCAGCATATAATTGTACAGCGCCACTACCTCGCCCCTGCCGATAAGCCCTTCGCCCGCGCTTTCGCCCGCACGGCGGATAAGCAGCGCCGCGGCAAGGTTGATAAGGACATATGTGAGCGGGTTAAGCAGTGCCGAAAGGCGGCCGACAAACAGATTGAGCTTCGTGAGCCTTTCATTTTCCGCATCAAACTCCGAAACCGTCGTTTCCTCGCGGCAGAAGGCGCGTATGACCCGTGCGCCGGTAATGCTTTCACGCGTGTGGAGCGTGACCTTGTCGAGCGCCGACTGTGCGCGCCCGAAAAGGGGTATGCTCAGCTTCATAATAATAAATGTCACGGCAAAAAGGATCGGCACCGTCACGGCAAAGACAGCAGCGCTCTTTACATCGATCAGAAACGCCATGACCGTGCAGCCGATAACTATCATCGGGCTGCGCAAAAGAAGGCGCAATGCGAGATTCAGACCGTTCTGCACCTGGTTCACATCCCCGGAAAGGCGGGTGATAAGCGTATCGCCGCCGATGGTATCGAAATCGGAAAGCGAAAGCGACTGTATCTTTCCGAACAGCGCCATGCGGAGCTTTCCGGCGAACCCCACGCTCGCCCGCGCGGAATAATACTGCGCGACGACGGTGCAGCTCAGTCCGACTGCCGCCATAAGCAGCAGCGCACCGAAGTAAAGGAACACCGTGCCGCGGTCGGAAGCATCGATCATCCTTGCGACAGCAAGCGGAACGAGAAGGTCGAACACCGCCTCGAGCAGCTTGAACGCGGGCGCAAGTATGCTTTCTTTTTTGTAGTCTTTCAGAAAGACGGATAAGTTTTTCATTTTGAATATTTCCCGATAAGCAAAAACTGCTTCAATCATAGCAAAGCACCTGCTTTTACGCAAGTGCTTTGTCGGATATTTTTTACGAAAATTCGATAATGTAGCCCTGGCTTCCCTCGAACACCCACGCGCGGTTTTCATAAACATCTCCGCCGCAGGAAAACCCTTCCGGTGTAAGGAGTTTGCCCTTTGTATCGAAATAATATACGCGCCCGTCCTTTTCGGCACGGTAAACGCATACGCCCCAGTGGGAAATCGTTATATTATCGTACTCGAACGGAACGACAATGCCTCCGTTACCGGAAAGTCCGTACTTCTTCCCGGCAAGCTCTGCGGAAAACTCCTCAAGTATGTCGCCGGAATATTCCACGCAGGGGACGAGAACGCCGTCCGGAATGCGTTCAAGCTCGGTCGGACCTTCGGATGCGCCGCGCCAGATCGGCACCCCGTACTTCGTGCAATAATAATACCCGCCGGACATGGCGCCGTGGCCGTGGGGAGGTGCCTCGGTTATAAGGATATAATCCTTGCGGTTATCCACAACATAGCCGTGTTCGAGCGTTTTATCGAAAAATCCGTTGCAGGTGCATACATAGGTGTAATCTCCGGGAACGGCTTTCAGAAACTGCATATCGTTCGTAAAGAACCTTGTAACACTGCCGTCGTACACAGCGTTGACAGGATCGTAGTAAGATGCAACGACCTTTACTGCATTCAGAGCGCTTTCCTTGGTTATGGCGATACGCCAGCGCGATGCGGGGCTGCCGAGATTAAGGTTTGCAATATCCAGCCCCTCGAGCGTGTCGGGCTTTACCGGTTCGGGATCCGGTTCGGGATCCGGTTCGGGCTCGGGTTCAGGTTCAGGCTCCGGTTCAGGCTCGGGATCGGGATCCGGTTCGGGCGTGCTCGATATATCGGAAGGACTGCCGCCGTGATGCCGGGAAACGGTATCCGAAATATCGGCGATCCCGCCTTGCCCGTCGCCGGGCGCGGAGACCGCGGAGGAGCTTTCCCCTCCTCCGCCGCTGCAGGCGGCAAGAAGCATTGCCGCAATGATCACGGCAAGCGCGAGTGCTGTGAGCTTTTTCATCGTTTCAACTCCTTTTGTCAAACCTGCGACCGCATTTCGGGCAGGTCACGGTTATTTTTCCGTGCCCGCGTGGGACACGCAAAACGGCACGGCATCCGGGGCATTTGAAGTATTTATGCGCCCTGTCGCCGAAGTGCCTTGCAAGGCATTCGGAAATCGGTCGGAAGAATTTGCGCACCGAAGCGGAGGCGCGCAGATATTTTGCGTTTTCGCGGCGGCGCGCTCCGTGATTGCGGGAAAACGCCCGCACAAAGACGTATATAAGCAGAAGCGATTGGACAATGCGCAGCACCCACCCGGCAATGCCGTTGAAAAACGTCGAAACGATACCGACTATGAGCGCCGCAACGGTAACGGCAAAGCCGAGATTATCAAACCCGTATCTGCCGCTGAAAAACCTTCGGAACAAAAAGCTTCACCCCGTTTTATTTATGCGCAAGCTCGAAATTCCAGGCGCTTTCGCACATTTCGTCGAGCGTGTGTGTTGCCTTCCAGCCGAGCTCCTCGTATGCTTTTGTCGCATCCGCATAGCACTCTGCGATATCGCCCGGGCGGCGCGGAGCTATGATATAAGGAATGCGGACACCGGTGACACGCTCGAACGCGTTCACAAGCTCCAGCACCGAATACCCCTTGCCGGTACCGAGGTTATAAATATGCACGCCGGGAGCGGAAAGCGCTTTGAGCGCGGCATAATGCCCGGAAGCAAGGTCAAGCACATGGATATAATCGCGCACGCCGGTGCCGTCGGGTGTTTCGTAATCGTTGCCGAAAATGTTCAGGTGCGGAAGCACGCCTTTGGCGACACGGGTGATATACGGCATGAGGTTGTTGGGGATACCGTTGGGATCATCGCCGATAAGCCCGCTCGAATGGGCGCCGATGGGATTGAAGTAGCGCAGTAGTACAACGGAAAAGCGTTCGTCGCTCACGCACAGATCCTGAAGTATGCGTTCGATAAACAGCTTTGTAGTGCCGTAGGGATTTGTTGTGGAAAGCGGGAAATCCTCGCGTATCGGGACACTGGCGGGTTTGCCGTAAACCGTTGCGCTGGAAGAAAAGATCAGCTTGAAGCATTTGCGTTCGCGCATTTCGAACAGCAGATTGAGTGTTCCGGTAATGTTGTTATGGTAATATTCAAGCGGCTTTGCCACCGATTCGCCCACGGCCTTCAGCCCCGCAAAATGAATGACGGAATCTATATCGTTTTCGTCAAATACCTTTGCTATCGCGGCGCGGTCGAGCAGATCCGCCTCGTAAAACACGGGGCGCACGCCCGTGATCTTTTCGATGCTGTCGACAACGCTCGCCTTGGAATTGGAAAGGTTGTCGAGTATAACTACCTTCTGCCCCTTTTCGATAAGCTCCACACAGGTGTGGGAGCCGATATAGCCGGTTCCGCCGGTAACAAGAATGCTCATAAAAAACGCCTCCGGGATTCAATAATATCACGCCTCGATTATACCGCGCCGCAAAGGCTTTGTCAAGCATCAAAGCACGCTCTTGACATCGCCGCCGCGGTGTTATATTATATATAAGGCGGAATATATATGTCACATAAAAGGTTGTGATGTATTTGAAAAAACGTCTGCTTGTACCGGTGCTGATCCTGTTGACCGCCGCCGTACTCTTTTCACCTCTGCCCGCCGCACGCAAGGCAGCCGGTCGAAATACCGCGTACCCCGCCGCTACCGGAGAGCTCGGCATCGAAGCGCCGAACAGCGCCGCAAGGTGCATGGCTGTTATGGATGCGGAAAGCGGAAGGCTGCTGTTTTCCCGTAACGCGGATGAACGCCGCGGCATGGCGAGCACGACAAAGATCATGACGGCGCTCGTGATACTCGAAAATCTCGACCCGGATTCCGAGCATGAAATACCCGAATGCGCCGTGGGTGTGGAGGGCAGCTCGGTATACCTGCGCGCAGGCGAAAGGCTCACGGTGCGCGAACTGCTGTATTGCCTGATGCTCGAAAGCGGCAACGATGCGGCTGCCGCGCTTGCCTGTATCTGCGCCGGGAGCACCGAAGCCTTTGCCGAAATGATGAACGGGCGCGCCGCGGAAATGGGGCTTGCGGACACGCATTTCGCAAACCCGCACGGGCTTTCGGACGAAAACCATTACACGACCGCGCGCGAGCTGGCGCTTATCACCTCAGAAGCGATGCAATACCCGCTGTTTTGCGAAATCGTCGGCACCGTAAAAGCGCGTGTGCGCTATGACGGTGTCGAAGGCGGACGATACCTTTACAACCACAATCGCCTGCTGACACGGTTCGGCGGGTGCACCGGGGTCAAGACCGGCTTTACCCGTGCCGACGGGCGCTGCCTTGTGAGTGCTGCAGAGCGCGGCGGTGTAAAGCTCATCGCGGTTACACTGAACGACCCCTTCCCCGCGGCAACGCACGCCGCGCTGCTCGAATACGCCTTTCAAAAGACCGAATCGGTCCTCGTTGCCGAGCCGGGTGGGATAAGCACCGTTGTCGCCGTTGACGGTTCCGAAACGCTTTTTGTCGCCGCGCGGAACACATCGGAGGTAAGAATATGCCTTCCCGCCGGGGCGGCTTATTCCGTGGAGATAGAGGCAAGAACCGTTGAAGCGCCGGTGGAAAAGGGCGAAATCATCGCCCATGCGGCAGTCATGTACGGCGGCAGTGCGGTTGACATAATACCGCTCGAGGCAGCCGAGCCGGTAAAAGCCAAAAGAAGATCGATTTTCGAAATACTGTTCGGAGAATAAAAAATGGAAGATATCAAATTACAAAAATACGTTTCGGATTGCGGACTCATGTCCCGCCGAGCCGCCGAAAAAGAGATTGCGGAGGGCAATTTCGAAGTAAACGGCATGACGGCTGCCATCGGCATGAGGATCGACCCGAAAAACGATGCCGTAACATACAAGGGGCGCCCGCTGAACGCGCAAAGCGGCAGAAAGGTATACATAATGTTTAACAAGCCGTGCGGCGCCGTAACCACCATGAGCGATGAAAAGGGCAGAAAAACCGTGGCAGATCTTGTGAATGTCGGCACAAGGGTATACCCTGTCGGCAGGCTGGATCTAAACAGCGAAGGTCTTTTGCTGATGACAAACGACGGCGAGCTTGCAAACGCAGTCATGCACCCCTCCGGAAACATAAAAAAGGTGTATTCCGTCACACTGCGCGGAAAGGTGGAAAATCAGACGCTCGATCGGATGCGCGCCCTGAGAGAGCTTGACGGCGAAGAGATAGCCGGCGCGGAGGTCGAGCTTGTCTCCCGCAATGAAACACAGAGCGTTGTGAAGTTCACGCTTTCGGAGGGCAAAAACCGCGAAATACGGCGGATATGCGAAGCCGTGGGCGAATATGTGCTCAAACTGAAAAGAATATCGCTCGGGCCGCTGCAGCTGGGCGACCTGAAAACCGGCGAATACCGCGAACTGAACGCACATGAATTACGCGCACTGAAAAGCGCCGTTGCAAAAAAAGGAGCAAACAAAAATGGATGCAAATAACGAAAAGACATTCGAGCAGGCGCTTGCCCGGCTCGAACAGATAGTACGCGCCTTGGAGGACGGCAATGCCCCTCTCGAAAGCCTGATCGGGCTTTTTGACGAAGGCACGTCGCTCGTGAAGTTCTGCACGGCGAAGCTGGATGCGGCAGAGGAAAAGGTGAAGATACTTTCCGGCTCGGGCGAAACGCTCAAAGCGGAGGATTTCGGCGCATGACAACGCTTTCCGAAGCACTCCGCACCGTGGCGGAAAAAACCGAAAAACGGTTGGATAAACTCTTGCCCGAAAGCGGCGAGGGCGGCGGACTCACACTGCGCAGGGCGATGCGCTATTCGCTGCTGGGCGGCGGGAAAAGGCTGCGTGCGTTTCTTGCCGTCTGCTTTTGCGGGCTGAACGGCGGCGAACCGGAACGGGCGCTCGATTATGCAGCCGCAATCGAAATGATACACGCGTTTTCGCTGATACACGACGATCTCCCCGCGATGGACAACGACGATATGCGCCGCGGAAAGCCTTCCTGCCACAAAGCGTTCGGCGAAAGCACGGCGATACTTGCCGGGGATGCTCTTTCGCTTTATGCCTTTACCGCCGTATGCTCGTGCAGGGAATGCACACCCGCGGAAAACGCAAGCGCGGCGGAGCTGATCGCGCATTATGCGGGTGTCGCCGGGATGTGCGGCGGTCAGCAGGACGATCTCGACGGCGAAGGAAAACACATGGACCTTGCAGGGGTAACACGCCTTGTGGACGGAAAGACCGGCGCTTTGTTCTCCTGCGCCTGCATGCTCGGCTGCATTGCCGCCGGGGCGGACACCGAAGCGCTCGAACAGGCGCGCAGGTTCGGCGTGCTTTTCGGCAGAGCTTTCCAGATAACCGACGATCTGCTCGATATAGAAGGAGTCTCCGCGAAGCTCGGCAAAACGGCCGGCAAGGATGCTGCGGAGGGGAAAAGCACGTTTGTATCGCTTCTCGGCACGGAAAAGGCGCGCGGTCTTGCCGCGGAATACCTTTCCGAAGCAAGGGCTGCCGTCGCGGGGGGGAACGGATATGCAGAGCTTATACATGAGCTTTGCATTCATATTATAAACCGCAGGAAATAGTTTGCAGACATATTGAAATCTACACCGCGATGTGGTATAATATACACGATGGCGCAGTATCCTAGTCAGCCTTTCACTGACGAAAGCGTGCCTAAAAATACGCATAAGGGCATATCGATGAAGCTCCCTTCGTTCCTTTACGCTGCCGACGCCCAGTCGGGGGCGGACGCGGGGAGAAACGGGTTTGCGGGCGGCCCGTAACGGCATACGGAACCGACCCGCTCACTCTTTGAGGCGGACCGCGCATTTGCTCGGGCCGAAAACCTGCCGTACCGGCAAAATGATACGGTTGGCAGACGTAGCCTGCCTTGCGTGAATACGGCGGATACGGGTCCATAAGGCTGCGCTTGCGACCAGCTATCGCAGGCGTACCGAATTCCCGTTGAAATCGTGTTTGCAAAAGAGGATTAGACAGCGCGAAACGGCTGCCGGGGAAATCCCCTAGGCTGACGCTTTTACAGCGGGCGTATAATGGATTGCAGTGCGGACTTAAAGGCAATCAAGTCGCGGAAGCAGCGATGCTCCGCCACGGTCTTTAATGGGGAACCGCTTCACCGGCGACGGGAAGCAGACCGCGGTGAAACACTACTTGACCGTATGCCGCAAAGTTTACGTTATACGCCGCCATCATTTTTGATTCAAGGAAACTGCAATGGATAAAAAATCGGCTGTGCGCGGCAAAGCGCGCAGGGATGAAAAGAAAAAACGCGCCCGGACGCGCTGGATAATCGCCGCGTTTCTGATGAGCTTTACGCTCACCGCCGCGCTTTCCGCCGCGAGCGATAAAATCGTCGAAGCAATGCCGCTTTTTGCCGCTGCGCTCGTACTTATATTCGTCATCGCGCTCGGCGTGGTTTTCGATATCATCGGGCTTGCCGTTGCCACTGCGGATATCAGTGTTTTTAATTCCATGGCATCACGCAAGATCAAGGCGGGCAAAAAAGCGGTCAAGCTCATAAACAATTCGGAACGCGTCAGTTCCTTCTGCAACGATATTGTCGGCGACATCGCGGGCGTCGTCAGCGGGGCGACTGGCGCGGGAATAGCGGTCAAGGCGTTTGCGGAATTCGAGCCGAAAACCGCCTTTCTTCTTACGCTCTCGCTCACATCGCTCATTGCCGCGGCGACAGTCGGCTTCAAGGCGATGGGAAAATCGGTAGCAATGAAGCAGAGCACCGAAATAGTCACTTTTGTCGCAAAACTGCTGTGCGGGTTCCGCAAATAAACCCGTTACGGAAAGGTCATGGCGGCGCGCCGCGCCGTATCCGATAATGCTCGAAAACATAAATTCGCCCGAAGATCTCAAATCGGTACCCGAAAGCCGGATCCCGGAGCTTGCCGCCGAAATACGCGGAAAGCTTTTGGAAACGGTATCCGAAAACGGCGGTCATCTTGCCTCCAACCTGTGCGTTGTCGAACTGACGATCGCGCTGCACCGCGTTTTCAATTCGCCGAAGGATAAAATTATATTCGACGTCGGGCATCAAAGCTATGTTCACAAGCTGCTCACCGGGCGTTACGGCGATTTCTGCACACTGCGCCGCTTCGGCGGGATATCGGGCTTCCCTCGGATGTGCGAAAGCGAGCACGATGCCTTCGGCACCGGGCACAGCTCCACGAGCATTTCCGCCGCGGCGGGCATTGCCGCCGCAAACCGGCTCGCGGGGGACGATTCCTTTACCGTTGCCGTGGTGGGCGACGGCGCATTCACCGGCGGCATGATATACGAGGCGCTCAACAACTGCGCCGGGATGGACCGGCTGATAATTGTCCTGAACGACAACGACATGAGCATTTCGCCGAACGTGGGCGGAATGAGCAGATATTTTTCCAAATTCCGTTCAAGCGCGAAATATTTCCGATTCAAAAGCGGTGTCAAGCACTTCTTCGGCTCTGTCCCGCTTATCGGCAACGGGCTTATACGAGCCTCACGTGCGGCGAAAAACCGCCTGAAAAAAATACTTTTAAGCCAGAATTTCTTCGAACAGTTCGGGCTCGGGTACTACGGTCCGGTAAACGGCAACGACGAAAAGCATCTCGAAGCGGTCCTGCGCGAGGCAAGGAACGACGGCAAATGCTCCGTTGTACATATATGCACGAAGAAGGGCAAGGGCTATGTCCCTGCGGAGGAACACCCCGAATGCTTCCACGGCGTTTCGGGATTTGATATAAAAACCGGCAGAATAAACAAAAGCGCGCGGGAAAGCTTTTCCGAACGGTTCGGGAAGCTTATCTGCGACCGCGCCGAAAAGGACGGGCGAATTGTCGCCGTCACCGCCGCGATGCCGGACGGAACCGGGCTTTCGGGCTTTGCAAAAAGGTTCCCGGAACGGTTTTTCGATGTCGGCATAGCCGAGGAGCACGCGATGACGTTTTCCTGCGGGATGGCGGCGCGCGGCTGCATTCCGGTCTTTGCCGTATATTCAACCTTCATGCAGCGTGCTTACGATCAGTTTATCCACGACGCGGCATTGCAGGGGCTCCATGTGATACTCGCGCTCGACCGCGCGGGCATTGTCGGGGGCGACGGCCCCACCCACCACGGCATTTTTGACGTTGCCGAAACCGCAACCGTCCCGGGCGTGACGGTCTATTCTCCCGCGACATTTGCCGCTTTGGAGGAATGCTTCGACAAAGCGCTTGCCGCGGACTGCCCGGTGGTGATACGCTACCCCCGCGGCGGCGAAGCGGATCTTTCCGGCGCCGCGCTCACACGCGCAAGCGGCGATATCGCATATTCCGACACCGGATCGACCCGGCCGGAAACGGCGCTTATTACATACGGAAGGATATCCGAAGCCTGCGCCGGTGCGGCTGCCGCCTGCCCGGGGACAAGGCTGATACTGCTGGAAAGGCTCGAACCGCTCGATACGGACACGCTCGAACGGCTTGTAACGGGCGTGCGCGCAGTTGTCGTGGCGGAGGAAGTGATAAAAAGCGGCGGGATCGGCGAACGGATATGCGCCCGGCTTTCCGAACGCGGCGCGCTCGACGGAAAGAAATTCCGTATACTCGCCATCGACGGAGTATTCCCTCCCCACGGAAAAAACGAGCTTTTATTATCCGCGCTCGGGCTCGATAAAGAAAGCATTGTGAAAACGCTTAAAGAGCTTTCGGGCGGTGACATTCAATGAGAACAGATACTTATCTTGCCGAAAACGGTTTTTTCAAAAGCCGCACAAAGGCAAAAAGCGCAATAGACGAAGGGCGCGTTTTTATAGACGGCAAAGCCGTCACGCGCGCGTCCGAGGAATACTGCGGCGGCGAAATAACCGTTTTGGGCGGCGAAAAATACGTTTCCCGCGCGGGATTGAAGCTGGAACACGCACTGGAATGCTTCGGCATGGATGTCCGCGGGGCGGTTGCGCTGGATATCGGCGCTTCGACAGGCGGTTTTACCGATTGCCTGCTGCAGCACGGCGCCGCGCGGGTTTACACGCTTGATGTCGGCAGCTCGCAGCTCGATGAAAGCCTCCGTGCCGACAGCCGCGTTATCGCAAGGGAGGGCTTCAACGCCCGTTATGCGCGCAAAAGCGATTTCCCGGAGGAAATATCGCTTATCGTGATGGATGTTTCCTTTATTTCGCAAACGCTCATTTACCCCGCGGCCGCGGATATACTCGGCGCGGGCAAAAAAATGATAACACTTATCAAGCCGCAGTTTGAAGCGGGCAGAAACCGTATCGGCAAGGGCGGCATCGTGAAGGACCGCGACGGCAGCGTGATTGCCGACGTGCTCGCGGCGATCGATATATCCGCGCAGGCAAACGGAATGCGCAGGTGCGGGCTGTGCGATTCGCCGATAAATGGCGGCGACGGCAACCGCGAATACCTTGCCCTGTTCGAAAAAACAGAAAAGACCGAACCGTAAAGGAACCCACGGAAATGACAGTAAAAAGGGTACTTCTCTTCCCCTCCGCAAAAAGCGGCGTTATAAGCGAAGCCGATATCGCGGAGGTGGAACGCGAACTGGATAAAAACGGAATAGAGCATATACGGTTCGGCGAGCTGAGCGGCGATTACGATGCGATAATATCGCTCGGGGGCGACGGCACCATGCTTAATGCCTGCCGGCTTGCCTTCGAAAACGGAAAACCGATACTTTCCGTTAATTTCGGGCATCTCGGATACATGAGCGGGCTTGAAAAGCGCGAGCTGAGCGCGATATCGGCGCTTGCCGAAGGGTTCGAAACAGAAAGCCGTATGCTGATAAGCATCACCGTGCGACGCGGCGGGCGCGAGATCGCCTGTGTAAACGCGCTCAACGAAGCGGTGATCGCCCGCAGGGCGGACGGCGACATAGCCTCCACCGCCCTTTACTGCGACGGTACCGCCGTTTGCGAATACCGCGGCGACGGGCTGATTATCGCCACGCCGACAGGCTCGAGCGCATATTGCATGAGCGCCGGCGGCCCGATACTGGATACAAAGCTCGAAGCCTTTTGCGTTTGCCCGATATGCCCGCATTCGCTCGGCGCGAAGGCAATGGTTTTTTCGGCAAATTCGGTGATCGAGGCGGTATGCCGGAGCGAGCGCGGCGGGAATGACATTCTTCTTGCCGACGGGCGCGCCGTGACGGAGCTTCTGGCAGGCGATACCGTCACCGTCACACGGTCCGAAAAGGCAATACGGCTTATCCGGATAAAAAGAGACGCGTTTTATGAAACGCTGTATAAAAAATTCGTTCAATGATCGGCGGAAACAACATGAAAAACATCAGGCAGGCAAAAATACTCGAGCTTATCCGCGAACAGCGGTTCGACACGCAGGAGGATCTTCTGAAAGCGCTGTGCAATTCGGGCTTCAATGTGACCCAGGCGACGATATCCCGCGATATCCGCGAGCTCGGGATAATCAAATCCGAGGGCGAGGACGGCGATTACCGCTACCGCGTGAGCGCACGGCGTGAACACGGCGATATCAACGGCAAGCTTGCCTCCATTTTCCGTCAGGCGGCCTTCGCGATCGACTGCGCAAACAACCTTATTGTTATAAAGACATATACCGGAATGGGCAGCGCAGTGGGCGCCGCGCTCGATTCCATGGAGATAGAAGGGGTCATCGGCACGCTTGCGGGGGACGATACGCTCCTGATGATAATCAAGGACAACGAACGCGCCGCCGTTATTACCGCGGAGCTGCGCGAAGCCATAAGCTGAAACCAGATCACAAAAACCACGAAAGCGTAAAGACGATGCTTGATTCCGTATACATAGAAAACATAGCGCTGATCAAAAAGCTGTCGCTCGATATCCCGGCGGGGTTTGCCGCCTTCACGGGGGAAACGGGCGCGGGAAAAAGCATAATAATCGATGCGATGCAGCTTCTCTGCGGTGCGCGGAGCGACCGTGCCGTTATCCGGCACGGCGAATCCGAAGCACTTGTGGAGGGGATATTCGGCGTTTCCGGCACGGAAGCGATATCCGCGCTGGCGGAAAACGATATAACGCCGGATGAGGACGGCACGGTCACCGTCACACGCAGGCTTTCCGCAGACGGCAGATCGAGTGCAAAGATAAACGGAAGGGCGGTGCCGGTATCGCGGCTGAAAGCCGTCGTTTCGGCGCTGATGTCCATCCACGGGCAGCAGGATACGCTTGCACTTTCCGACCGGGCACGTCAGCTTGCCATGCTTGATTCCTTTGCCGGGGACGAAGCCGAACGCGGCGAATATTCAAAGCAATACGGCATATATACCGATATCGCCGCCCGCCTTGCACTTTTGGAGGAAAAAAACCGCGAACGCGATTACCGGCTCGATATGCTGCGCTACCGCATGGGCGAGCTGAAGCGGCTTGCATTGCGGGAGGGCGAAAAGGAGGAGCTTGAAGCCAAGCGCGCCATTCTTGCCAACAGCGAAAAGATCGCCGAAAAGAGCGCCGAAGCCTATAACCTTCTTTATGCCGGAGATAATTCGGCGGCGGAATCGGTTTCAAACGCGTTAAATGCGCTGAATGCGCTGCGCGGGATAATACCCGAAGCCGAATCGCTGTGCGAAAGGCTGGATGCCGCGGAATGCGAAATAAAGGATATCGCCGAAGGGCTGGGCGGATATACCGAATCCGAAAACACCGGAATGAGCCTTGACGAAACCGAATCCCGGCTCGAAGCGATCCGCCGCATGGAATCCAAGCTGGGCACCGATGCCTCCGGGTTCGGTGCGCTCATGGATGAATGGCAGAGCGAAATAGAATCCTTTGAAAACGGCGAGGAGCTTCAAAAGCGGCTGCGCGCCGAGCAAAGCAAAGCCGGGGAGGCGCTGCGCACGGCGGCAAAAGCGCTTTCGGACACAAGAAAAGCCGCCGCGCGGAGACTTTGCGAAAGAGTCTGCGGCGAGCTTGCCGCCGTGGATATGCCGGGCGTGACATTTACCGTGGACTTCCGCGAAAAGGAACCTTCACCCACCGGCACGGACGAAATAGATTTCCTTATCGGAGCGAACCGGGGCGAGCTGCCGGGGCCGATATCCAAAATCGCCAGCGGAGGCGAGCTTTCACGCATCATGCTCTGCCTTAAATGCGTTTTTGCCGACAGCGAATCCATAGGAACGCTCATATTCGACGAAATAGACACCGGCGTTTCCGGCGGCACGGGCGAAAAGATCGGCGCAAGGCTGAAGCTTGCGGCGGGCGGCGGGCGAACACAGGTCATCTGCGTTACCCACAGTGCGCTTATCGCCGCCAAGGCGGATTCGCACTTCCGCATTTCCAAATCGGTTTCGGGCGAACGTACCGAAACGCATATCGAGCGCCTGGAGGGCGCGGCGCGCCGCAGCGAGCTTGCGCGGCTCATGGGCGGTACAAATATCACGGATTCGGTGCTTGCGGCTGTGGACGAGCTTCTCGAACGCGGCTGAACACCTTACCGATATACACTTTCCAAAATACAGAAAGGAAATTACAATGAAAAAACTCACAGCATTACTGCTTGCTCTGCTTATGGTATTTACCGTCGCAGCGCTTTCCGCCTGCAAGGAAACGGGCGGCGAAGGCAGCAAAACCGCGGACGAAAGCAGCAAAACCGAACAGACTGCATCCCCGAAGCAGCTCTTTATCGATTCCCTGCGCGAGCTTTCCGCCGAATCGACAAAGCTCCCGACAACCGGCAAGACCGATTTTTCCGGAATGCAGGTGTCCTTCAAAGCGAACGGCTCTGTCAAAAACGGCATATCGGCTATCGACCTCGGCGCGGACCTTAACGGCGCGTTCGATATGAAGAACGAATCGTTTTCGCTCGACGGCAAATTGAACCTTCTCGGCGACACGCTTGATGTTTACATCGGCACGGACGGCGAAAACACCTATTTTGACCTGCCCGGCATTCTCGAAAAAGCTGTCCGCCTTGACACCTCCGCCGGTACCGATGAAGATGATGATACCGATGACGGCGATAATTATAGCGGCGGCAGCGTGACCTCTGCCGGAATGTCCACCCTTCCCCTCGATATACTCAACAACTTCCCCACTGCGCAATTCAAAGCAGTTGCCGATCTTGCAAAGGAATCCTTCGAAAAGCACCTCAAGGATGAATACTTCACCGAATCGAACAAGGATATCACCGTAAACGGCAAGGAATACAAGAACGCACGCGTTCTCACCCTTTCCGCCGACAATGATAAATGCGTTTCTCTCCTTACCGCGCTTCGCGACGAAGTTCTTCTTTCCGAGGAAATGTACAACGCGATGAAGGCGCTTGCCGACCTTACCGGTAAATTCGAGCCCGGCACCTACGAAGAATTTGTTGCCGACACGAAGGAAGGCACCGATGAGTCCTTTAAGAACCTTTCCGCAGGCCTTGATGCCGAGATCGTTATCGAAAACGGCAAGGCTGCCGCCGGAAGCATAGATGCCCGCATCAGCTTCAAAACCGAGGAAGATGCGGTAAACATCACCGTTGATGCAGAGTTCGACACCGAATCACACAACGCCGTTATTTCGCTCGACAACGGCGCGGACAACACCATGAAGCTCACCGCAAACGACACGAGCTTTGAATTTTACATCGACATGGCGGGAAAGCGTATCGGCGAAATCAAATGCACACGCAATGCCGATAATGTCTGGGAAGGAGAGCTTTCGCTCACTCCGAACAGCACCGACGGCGACACCGCTGCCTCCGCAGTTGCCGTAAAGTTTGCCTTCAAGGCGGATGAAAACAGCTTCGGCTTCAATATAAGCGAGATATCCGTTACCAACGAAGGCGTGACGATCACCCTTCCGGTACAGCTCACCGTTTCGTTCGAGGTTACCGAAGCCGGCATTACGGGCGATATCTCCTTCAAGCTTGATCTTACGGAAGCGGGTATGCCGCTCTCGGCCGACATCAGCGCCGAGTTTTCCGTTGAATTCAAGGATGAAGTCAATGTTTCCCTGCCCGAAAGCTTTGTCAAATCCGATGAAGTCGATCCGGCGGAATTGCTTGACAGGCTTACCAAGAAATGCCCTAACATCGTTGCCATGATCAAATCGTTGCTCGGCGGCACAGAGAAATAAATTCAACGGTTTATACCGATAAACCGAAACGGCAGGAGCTTTCCGCTTCTGCCGTTTCGGTATACAATTATTTTCGGAGCGTAACATGAAAAAATACGATATACATATACACACACGTCTTTCCGACTGCGCCGACCGCAAAGCCACCATCGCTTCGATGCTTTCTGCTGCGGAAGCTGCGGGGCTGAGCCTTATAGGCTTTTCGGACCACGCCTGGGACGAAACCGTGCCCGGTGCTTCGGACTGGTACAAAATACAGGGCTATAAGCGCCTTGCCGCCCGCAGGGAGGAGCTTAAAGAGCTTGACACCCGCGGGATAAAAGTGCTTTGCGGTGCGGAGGGGGAATTTGCGAACCTTCTGCTGGGCCTGAGCGATGCGGGCGCGGAATACGTCGATTATGTTATCGTTCCGCATTCGCACACGCATATGGGCGGATTCGTACTGCCGGAGGATTGCATCGGCAATGCCGAAAAGCACGCACGCTATCTTGTGAAAAGCCTGCTTGCGCTTTGCCGCCACGAAAGAAAGGACCTTTTCTGCGGGATCGCACACCCGATGTTCCCCGTGGGCTGCGAATACGATTATTTTGCGCGCGTGCTTTCGCATATTTCCGACAGCGTTTATGACGAGTGTGCCGCAGCGGTGAAGTGCTCCGGAAAAATGCCGGAATTCAATATCGACTGCGCGCTCTGGGCAAACGGCAGCGATGCGAGCCGATATGAATATGCGCGCTTCCTGGATGCGCTGAAACGCGGCGGAAACAAAATGTTTGTCGGCAGCGATGCGCATTCCGCGCCGCAGCTTGTTCATAACCATTCCCTGCTGCAAACCGCGCTTTGCGCGATGTCCGTCGCGCAGGAAGACCTGCTCACAGCTCCACAACTCCGTATACCGAACGTGTAAACTGCTCAAGTGCACGGGTCCTGTCGCGGTAAAGCGTGGAGCGTTCCTTGCTCCACCTTTCCATCAGATCGTCCGAAACACCGGTGTGCTTTGCAATAAAAAAACCGTTAAGTATATCGCGGTAATATTCATCGAGCCCCTCCATTCCCTTTTCAATCTTCGTAAGCTCGCGTTCGACAACGCTCCCGCGCATACGACAGTCCTCCATATCCGAAATTATCCCGATAAGCCTTTCGCGGTATGCCTTTTCGGCGGGGCTGTGCGCCGGAAGATTGCAGACCGAAACCTTGCAGGAATATTTTTCCTTTTCGAGAAATTCCAGTTCACGATTGATAGTAATGTAGGCTGCTTCGAGCTCGTGTTTGCGCGATAAAAGATCCTTAGCATATTTTCTGTAATCCATTTTCCTGCCTTTCGATTTCATTAAGGTTGACCGTCGCGTACCATCCCGGCGTTTAGGAGCATCACGCCGGCCAGAACGCAAAGCAAACAAATGTTCGCTTTTCCATATAATACCACTTGAATCCGCGTTTGTCAACCCCTTTTATAAAACAGAGGTGAAATATGAAGAAAATTTTGATAACGATACTTGCTTCCCTGCTGCTGTGCGCCTGCGGCAGGGTCCCCGCGGGTGAAAGCGGCGCAGCCGCGGCATCGGCTCCCGAAAGCAGCCACGATACGGATGAAAGCAGCTTCGACCCGGAAGCGGTGTACCCATTTCTCCGCCTCGAAGAGATCGTCACATCCCGCAGCAGCGCAAGCGGAAGAACCTTCATTTACGAATACTTCATTTCGGACGGCATAGTTGCCGGCGCAAAACTGTGCACGATGCTCCAGACCGAACGCGAAGCAAAGGAATACCGCGCTTCGCTTCTGAAAAGGCACCCGGATGCGGTTATCAAGGGGAAAACCGTCACGATATATGTCGCGCCGGATGACGATGACTATTATTTTATCGGCATACCGCTTGAAAAGCTTTTGTATATGCTCGATTTGAACGGGATCGCATATACCCTGAATTTTAATCCGGACGATACCTCCGCCGAAAGCGAATAATTGCCATTTCAGCGCAAGAAACGCAAGAAACAGCGACAAAAACGAAAAAAACACCGCCGATTTCAAAAAAAGTCGGAAAAACCTCTTGACAAGAGCTTTTTGTGTGTTATAATGGCAAAGCACGAAAAATGAAACTCGAAAGGAATCATCAATATGTCTACGACAATGTTGAAGAAGGAGAATGTCGAACGCAAGTGGTATGTGATCGATGCCGAAGGCAAAACGCTCGGTAAGGTCGCGGTTCTTGCAGCCACCATTCTCAACGGCAAGCACAGGCCGGAATACACACCTCACATTGACTGCGGTGAATGCGTTATCATCGTCAATGCAGCAAAAGCGGTGCTCACCGGCAACAAGCTCGATAAAAAGGTCTATTACCGCCACAGCGGTTATATAGGCGGTCTGAAAGCCACCAAATACCGCACCCTTATGGCCACCAAGCCCGAACTGGCTATGGAACTCGCCGTCAAGGGTATGCTTCCCAAGAACAAGATAGGCGATGCCAGCTTCGGCAGGCTTATCGTTTATGCAGGCGGCGAACACAAGCAGCAGTCCCAGTCGCCCATTCCCGTGGAAGTAAAGTAAGGAGGATAACACAATGACATATCAATCCGCTATTCCGTATTTCTACGGCACAGGCAGAAGAAAAAGCTCCGTTGCACGCGTCCGCGTGATTCCCGGTACCGGCAATATCACCGTCAACGGAAAAACCGTTGATGAATACTTCGGGCTCGAAACGCTCAAGCTCATTGTCAACCAGCCGTTCGGCGTTACCAACACCATCGGCCGTTTCGATGTCATCTGCACCGTTGCCGGCGGCGGCATTTCCGGTCAGGCAGGCGCTATCCGCCACGGCATCGCACGCGCACTTCTCCAGGCGAGCGACGAATACCGCATTCCGCTCAAAAGAGCCGGTCTTCTCACCCGCGACCCGAGAATGAAGGAAAGAAAGAAATACGGTCTCAAAGCCGCAAGACGCGCTTCCCAGTTCTCCAAGAGATAAATTTACAGAGAGAAAGCAAACAGCTTTCTCTCTTTCCTTATTACTTTCGCCACCCGGAGCAGCTTTATGAAGAACACCACAGCCGTCAGCGGAAACACGCTTTTCCGCGGGCTCACAAAGCAGGACACGGTGCTTGCCCTGCAGCTTTTCGACAGCACAAAAAAAGAATACCGCCGCGGCGAAATACTGTTCTGCGCCGGGCAGCCGGTGCGGAGGTTCGGGCTTGTAATCTGCGGGAAGGTCTGTGTGGAAAGCACCGATATCGACGGCAGATCCGTGCTTATGGCGAACGTTACCCCGGGGAACACCTTTGCCGAATCGCTGTGCTTCCTCGGCACGGACGAATCGCCCGTTACGGCAAAAGCCGCGGAGAATACCGAAATACTCTGGCTTTCCGCGCAGGCGCTGTTTGCCGCGGATGCGCGTGACGATTTCGCGCGGGAAATGCAGAAGCGGTTCTGTGCAATGCTCGCAGCCCGCACCCTTTCGATGAACGACAGGATACAGGTGCTTTCGCGTACAACGATACGCGAACGTGTCCTTACCCTGCTCTCGCAATACAACACCGGCAGCGGAAGCGGCATCACCCTGCCGTTCGACCGCGAATCGCTTGCGCTGTATATCGGCGTGAACCGAAGCGCCCTCTCGCGCGAGCTTTCCGCGATGAAGCGCGACGGAATTATCGATTTTTACAAAAACAGCTTCCGACTGCTTCGTTAACGTTGCAATCGCAACGGATTGACGCTTTGAAACCGTTTATAATAATACCGAAAGTGAGGTATTATCATGAAAAAAGCGATTTCATTATTCATCATTGTATTTATGCTTGTCGCTCTGCTCTGCTCCTGCGCCGGCGGCGCGGGCGAAAGCACCGCAGCAGGCACGTCTTCTGCCGCAGGGGGCGATGCATCCGTTTCCGCCGCACCCGAAAGCAGCACCCCCGCTGCCGAAAAGGCGGTTATCCGTATTGCCGGTCTTAAAGGGCCGACAAGCATCGGCATGGTATCGCTCATGGAAAAGAGCGAAAAGGGCGAAACCGAAAACAAATACGAATTTACCGTCGCGGGCGCAGCGGACGAGATCACGCCCAAGCTGATCAAGGGCGAGCTTGATGCCGCCGCCATACCCTGCAATCTTGCCTCCGTGCTTCACAACAACACAAAAGGCAATATCAGGATACTTGCCGTAAACACGCTCAGCGTGCTTTATATCGTAACCAAAAATACCGATATCAGCTCCGTGGAGGATCTGCGCGGCAAGACAATATATTCCACCGGCAAGGGCACCACCCCGGAATACACTCTGCGCTATGTGCTCGGCGGCAACGGGATCGACCCGGACAAGGATGTAACCGTCGATTTCAAGAGCGAGGCGACAGAGGTCGTCGCGGCGCTTTCCGCAGCCGAAAGCGGCATTGCCATGCTCCCGCAGCCTTATGTGACGGTTGCCGCAGGCAAGGTGGAGGGTCTGAAGATCGCGCTGGATATCGGCGCCGAGTGGAAGAAACTGGACAGCGAAAGCGAAGTTATCACCGGTGTTCTTGCCGTGCGTGCCGATTTCGCGGATGAACACCCGGAAGAAGTCGCAAAGCTGCTGGAAGAATACGCGGCTTCCGTTTCCGCGGTGAAAGGCGATACCGATGCCGCGGCGGAGCTTGTTGAAAAGTTCGGTCTGTTCAAGGCGGCGATCGCAAAGGCTGCTATCCCGAAGTGCAACATCGTCTTTATTTCGGGCGACGAAATGAAGACACCCGTAACAAAATATCTGACGGTGCTTTATGAACAAAACGCAAAAGCGATCGGAGGAAAGCTCCCCGGAGACGAGCTCTTCCTTATCCCGTAACAAAAAAATACCCAGGCTTTACACCTGCCTTTCCGCGCTGCTTGCCATATGTGTATGGCAGGCAGCGAGTATGCTGTTCGGCAACGAGCTGATATTCGTTTCGCCGTTCGGTGTTGCGAAAAGGCTTTTTGAGCTTTGCGGCGAATTTGAATTCTTTTCCGCTTTGCTGTTCACGCTCAAAAGGATCCTGCTCGGGTTTCTGAGCGGGCTTGCCGTCGGCGCGCCGCTTGCCGCGCTTGCCGCGAAGTTCCGTATTGCGGAAATACTGCTTGCGCCTTACATGGTAACGATACGTTCCGTCCCGGTCGCATCCTTCACCGTTGTCGCGCTTATATGCTTTACGGCGGCAAACCTTTCGTGGCTGATATCCTTTCTGATGGTGCTGCCCATCGTTTATACCAACCTTCTGGACGGATTCCGCGCCACTGATGAAAGGCTGCTCGAAGCGGCATCCGTTTTCGGCATGACACACACGGCAAGGCTCCGGTTTATATACCTTCCGCAGATAAAGCCGTTTCTGATATCCGCCTCCAAGACCGCAATGGGGCTTGCGTGGAAATCCGGCGTTGCCGCAGAGCTGATCGGTTCGCCTGCGGGTTCGGTCGGCGAAGCGCTTTATTACACAAAGCTGTATATCGAAACCGCCGATCTTTTCGCCTGGACGGTGGCGATAGTACTGGCATCCGTCATATGCGAGAAGGCGTTCTGCTTCCTTCTGCGCAGGGCTTTCGAAAGGTCGGAAAAACTATGATCGTGTGCGAGAACATAAAGAAAAGCTTCGGCGAAAATATCGTTATTGACGGCTTTACACACACATTCGCCGAAGGCTCACACTGCTGTATCATGGGCCCCTCCGGATGCGGGAAAACGACGCTTGCGCGTATCCTGCTGGGAACACTCCCGCCGGACAGCGGCACGGTAACCGGCGCCCCGGCAAAAAAAGCCGCGGTGTTCCAGGAGGACAGACTTTTCGAGCGCTTCACCGCTTACGGCAATATTGCCGCGGTGTGCAAAAGCAAAAGCAAAACCGAAATACTTTCGATCCTTGCCGCGCTCGGGCTGGATAAAAGCGCCGCTCTCTGCCCGGTAAAGGAGCTTTCCGGCGGAATGCGCCGCCGTGTCGCCATTGCGCGCGCGCTTGCCGTCGGCGCGCCGCTCGTTATTATGGACGAACCCTTTTCCGGGCTCGATACCGAAAACCATTCAGCCGCCGCCGGGGTGATACTCGAATACACCGCGGGCAGCACGCTTATCGTTGTTACCCACGATACGGGCGATGCCGAGCTGCTCGGCGCGGAAACGGTTTATATCGGCTGAAAACAGGCATAGAACGCAAAACGCCGTGCGCATTAAAGCGCACGGCATTGTTTTTTGCTTTTAATTACAGCTTTACGGGCTTGCCGGAAGCGATGCTTTCGTAAACGGCATTCATCACACGGATAGTGTTTTTGTGCCATGCGAGGTTTATCTTCGGTGTCTTTTTATTCTCGATATTATCGGTGAATTCGTCGATAAGCTTTACCCATTCGTCGAAATAGGTATACTGAACGACATAATCCTCATCCGGAGAACCGTTGTGATAGGTGTTCGGACCGAAGCAATCGACAAACATACTTCCCCTGCTGCCGTGGATAACGACATTCACCTCCATGCGTTTGGGGGATATTTCCCACCCGGGGCCGGGCACTTTGAGCTTGTGCTCGGTACGCGACCAGCTCGGATCGAGCGAGAAAACGGTGCCGTTCTTCATTTTGCCGACAACCGAAAGCATATCCTCCACCTCTATATCGTGGCGGATGTTGGGAGCGACCTTTGCGAAAACGGTGTCGAATTCGCTTCCGGTGACCTCGCGGATAAGATCGAATATGTGCGGGTGATCGCAAAGCGCACCGCCGCGGAATTTTTCGGTTCCGGCGCCGATGGGAATGCGCTTGCCGTAGCTCTTTTCGGGTATACCCTGCCACGGGAACGCCCACACCGGCGAAAGGGTGATGTTTGTTGCGTTGAAGGCTTCCGCTTTACCTGCCGCGCCGGAAGCGACAAGCTCCTTCATGCGCATAACGACGGGGTTGTAATGCAGCTCGAGCTCCACCTGGCAGACAATACCCGCTTCGGCGCATACGCGCTCCATTTCGGCATATTCGTCCATATCAAATGTGGGTATCTTCATGGAAAGAATGTGTATCCCGCGCGCGGCACAGAGCTTCACCTGGCGGAGATGCTCGCTGTTTTCGCTTGCAAGAACGACAGCCTCTGTTTCCGGATGCGCATCCAGCATTGCTTCGTCGCTGTCATAGCAGGGAATGCCGTCCACCTTGTCAAGGAATACCTGTCTGACCTCCTCATTGGCGGTCGAAACGGCTATCCATTCCAGTTTCGGGTTGTTTTTAAGAACATCGTAATACTTTCTTGTATGCCCGTGAGTCATGCTCATCATGGCGATTTTCAGACGTTTCATCATCATTTCACCTCCGATTCCAGACCGGTTTCCAACGATTCGGCGCAAGCCCTGACGACAGAATCGATATGCGCGCTCTTTGCACGGTTATGCTCGCGCGCGGAGGGGGATTTCGCAAGCGCAAGGGCATTGCGGACAATTGCCGCCTCGCGCTCCGAAAATCCGTAAAGCTCGGCATCGGTATCGGTATAAACCGCACGGCTTTCACCGTAAACATAAATGGATTCCTGCGGGATCTGCGTATCCACAACACGGTCGCAGGTGTGGCCCGCATCGGTCATAAGCTCGTGCTTGTCGATCTCCTTATCCTCCGCACAAAGCGTTGCGGCAAGCTCCAGCGTACATATGCACCCGTTTGCCGCAGTGGCGATACAGTTCATCGCACTGCCGCCGCGCACTGCGTAAATGCTTTTGATATCGCTCGAAAGTACATATTCGATCACGCCGATCTCGCGCCGCAGCAGAGCAAAAAGATCGGTCCCCCTGTGCGCGGTATAACCCACACGGAAGGTGCAGGGGTTGCCGAGACGGGTTTCGAAGGTATTCTTCATCTCGTAAAAGCGGCGCTCGCTTTCCCAGGGGAGCAGCGGGTATTCCTCGCCGTTTATCACGGCGCTTTCGCCGCTTTCGGAAAGCGCTGCCGCCGTGCCGACTGAATATTTGATTATAAGGTCATCCAGACCCTTTTGCAGCTTCATTATATATCTCCTTTTCAAAAAAGTTCTCTTTTATACGGTATGGAGCTTACTGCACCGCGCCGTGTGACACCGATCCCGGATGCCTTTACGGCAAGCCCCACGGAATCCCGCAGCGAAACGCCGGAAGCAAGCGCTGCGGCAAGCACGCCGTTGAAGGTATCGCCCGCGCCGGTTGTATCCACCGCGGCGACGGGATAAGCGGGTATAAGCTCATTTGTCGAACATATCCTGCACCCGTGCGCGCCGAGCGTAATTATGCAATTATCGCGCCCGGAAAGCCCTTCCGTTTCGTGCTCGTTCGGAGTAAACAGGAACACGCGATCCGCCAGTTCATCCGGCAGCGGTTTTGAAGGCGCGGGATTATATATGATCTTTGTACAGCTGCGCTGTGCTATTTCCGAAGCGCGCAGGTTAACGGCAATATCCGTTTCGTTGCCGAGAATAAGGTATTCCGCCGCGGCTATCTCGCGTTCGAAAAGCTCTGTCACATCCTCCGGTGTCAGCCGTGCGCCGGTATACACCGTCACGCGGTTTCTGCCCTCTTTATCCGTGATTATCGCCGCATATGCCGTTTTTTCGTTCTTTTCGGGCAGGTATGCCTTCACTCCCTCGCGTTCGAGAAAGCCGCGTGCGACTTCGGCATAGCCGTCGTTCCCGACAGCGGCAAGAAAGCTTACCGAAACACCGAAGCGTGCGCAGGCTACCGCCTGGTTAAAGCCCTTTCCGCCCGGTTCCTTATGCAGCGAACGCGCCTCCACCGTCTCGCCTCCGGTATGGAAAGAATCAACCGGCAGAAACACCGATTCGCCCACAATGCCGATAACAGCTATTTTGCTCACAGATGCTTTACCCTCCCGAAGTATTCTTCCTCCAGGGCGATATTGTGTTCCCTGCCGCCCTCGACATTTCCGCTCAAATAGATCGGAACCCTTGCACCCCGCTTTTCGGCAATACGCGCGCCGTTGATCAGAACGCTGTTCAGTATAAAGCAGGAAGCGGCGGTGGAAAGCCCGCCCATAAAAGCATCGCCAACCGGAATGCAGGCATCTCCGTAGGGGACCTTGCTGTCGATATGCTTTGTGACGGAGTTTTGCAGCCTTCCGCCCTTTGCGAAATACTCGCCCGAGGAGATACCGACGGTGTATACACCGTGCTTCATGCCGCTTTCGGCGACCTCAAGCGGCACGCTGTTTTTTCCGCTTGCCGAAACGACAAAAAGCATATCCCCCGCCCCGGGGCTGTAACGGCGGTATATTTCCGCGCCGATTCCCTGCATCTTTTCCATGCGGCTGGATTTTGCCGCGCCGTTGTGCAGCATGAGATCGGTATCCAGGATAGGCGAAACGTTTGCAAGCCCGCCCGCACGGTAGAAGGTATCCAGCCCCGGCAGGTGAGAATGCCCGCAGCCGAAAACGAATATTATCCCGCCGGATATGATGGTTTCGGCGACGCGTTCGCTCACCTCCGCCATTGCGGCAGCTTCCTCCGATTCGATCCGCACAAGGCAATCGGTTATCGCATTAAGGTATTCACTCATTTTTCAAGCACTCTTGCGAAATTCCTTCCCACCGCATCCCAGAGCTTCAACGCATCCGGTGCGGCAACAACGGTGCCGTATCCGCCGCGATATGTCCAGGCGGCAAGGCGATCGACGCCCAGCTCGTTATACATATCAACCACACGGTCGATTTGTGCAAAATCCGCGGGCTGCTTGTTATAGCACATCACCCAGCGTTCGGACTGCTTGCCGTATTTTTTTGCGGCGGCAACGGTGCGTGCCGTGATATCGCGGAAGAAATCCTCCGGGAGCGACCAGGAAATGATCGTCGTGGAGAAAACATCAAAATACGGGCAGGAGGCAACCATATCCCAATTATCGTATCCGCGCTGCTCGGTAACATAATAGGTGTTCATTGTCGCATGGACACAGCAGGTTATTTCAAGCGCCGGGTTCACGGCTTTTATCGCGGCGGAGGCATCGGAAAGCGTTTTGAGCGCCTCTCTCCAACGGAACTGGCGTATGTCGTCGTTCATGAATTTCGGCATTTCGTAGCCGTAGTAATCGGCAAACTTCTTCATACATTCGGGGCAGCGGCAGGACCAATCGTCCCCGGCGCCGCCGGTGATGGATGCATAGGATTTCGGCATGGCATAATGCGGTTCATCCCAGAAGAAGCCGTCGATATCCGTCTCCCGTGCGAGCTTCAGGCACAGCCGCGTGAAGTAATCGCGGAAGGCATTTGTGTTGAAGCAGGCAAAATTGAGCACCTCGCCGGTGTAGGCGGAGACCTGGCGGTGATGAATATTGTTTTGCAGGAACAGGCTCACCTGTTCGCCGCCGAAGTATTTGCCGATCCCCCAAAGGTCGGCAAGGCAGCGCAGACCGGTCTCGTGCGCGGCCTTAACAATTGAATTGATATTCGGGAACCAGAAATCCATATCGAATTCGGTTATGGCAAGAATGACGGTATCGCACCCGTGCGCCTTGATCTCCTCGAAATCGCTGCGGGCGTGCTCGACATAATTAAGCCCGTAATAGCTCACTGCGGTATGCTTTATTCCCATGTTTATCCTCCAAGCGAAGTATTTGCCATTATGATACCGCATCCGCGCCGGTATTCAACACTTTTTTCGGGAGAAAAGGTTCACTTTTCGGCACAAAAGCATTGCATATGCCAAAGCGGCATGGTATACTCGGCGTGAAGGGGGCGCGTGAAATGCTCGAAAACATGATAACCATCGCAAGGATACACGCCGTGATGGAGCTTGAATGGGGCGAAAGGCACGCCTATGCCAAGCCGCGCCCGTTTTCCGCGCTTTCGCTGCGCGCGGAGGGCGATGCGCGCTTTACATTCGAAGGCGGCAGTCTGCACGCGCGGAAAAACGATATTTTATTCATGCCCGCAGGCTGCGCATACCGGATGGATGTCGCCGCACACGAAAAGCTTATCTGCATACATTTCGACACGGTCGCCCCGCCCGACAGCACACCTGCGGTGATGACCCCGGCGAACGTTACCGCAATGCGGCAATGCTTTTCCGCGGCACTGGAAGCCTTCCGCCGCAGAAAGCCTGGCGGAGAATATGCCGCGATGTCCGCCGTTTACGATATACTGCGCAATATCCGCGCGGATGAAAGCCGCATAGGCGCGGGACGCGACACGGCAAAGCAGCTCACACCGGCTTTGCGCTATATGGACGATCACTTCGACGACCCGGATATATCCGTGCGCGGGCTTGCCGAGCGCTGCAACATGAGCGAAACCTATTTCCGCCGCCTTTTCGCCGGGATATACGGCGTTTCGCCCAAGGAATATATCTGCTCCCTGCGGCTCGACCTTGCTACGGAGCTGCTGCGCACCGGGCTTTACAGCGTTGCCGAAGCGGCGGAAAAAAGTGGTATGCCGAACGAAAAATACTTTTCCTCATTTATAAAAAAACGCACCGGAAAGACCCCGGGCGAGATAAAAAGGCAGTAAAAAACGGCCGGCTTGATGCCGACCGTTTTCTTTACCGGTTTATTCGGTAAATGTATCTTTGCCGCGAAGAGCTTCGTAATATTCCGCCTTCGTCGCCGTCATGTAGGGTATAAGCCAGAAATAGCCGATACCGAAGGTGAACACGCACACGATCGCCCAACCGATAAAGCTGAGGTCGAGCAGGAAAAGTTCGCCCTTGTGGCCCCTGGTGATACGCTTGCTTTCATCCAGGCAGGCGCGCCAGTCGTAATCCGGATGATCGATCTTGACGTAATACGCCATAGACCAGGAATATTGCTTTACAATGCCCGGGATAACAAACAGCATCGACCAAAGTGCGATAAACAGCGATTGCAGGAACCCCAGAAGGAAAGTCCCCACGAAATCGGCTTTGAAGCCTTCGAATATCTCGGCAAGCTCCATTTTGTTGCCGGTACGCGACTGTTTGAGGTAAAGATAGCTCAGCCCGTATGTAAGCGGTCCGGTAAGAAGAATGGGCCCGATCACCGCAGCGGAGCTTATCGAAACAAGCGCGCTGAAAATGAGTGTGGCAAGAACCGCATACAGCCAGTTTTGCTGAAATAATCCCCCGCCGAGCTTTTGCCTTGCTCTTGCTTTGAGTTCTGATCTTGTCATAACTGAAAACCTCCGTTTTTCATATATCATGCCGGTATACCGGAATGATCACAATGTTTCATTTCCCGCCCGTAATGCGGATGCGCATCTCCCGCGTGGTCTGACTTTTTTGCGGTTACAAACCGCAAAGCTTTTCGACATAAGGCTTATTTGCGGAAGCGCCCGCAAGCAGCACGAACAAATCCGACGGCATAATACGCGATCATGGAAGCGGCTGCGAAGAAAAAGCAGTAAAGCAGTGTTTTCTGTGCGCCCAAGCCCACTGCGGCATACCCGCTGAGCACACTTGCCGCCATTCGCGCGCCGCCGAAGGAAAGCGCTGTCGGGATATTTATCGCCGTGGCGTGAAGCTCCGGAGGGAGATTATCCACGACATAAAGCGTTGCGCAATAAAGCAGCACAACGGGCGAAAAGCCCGTAAGAAGGGCATTGAGGTGGATCACCCACCCAGAGCTTGCAAACGCAAACACAAGATACCTTACGCAGGTAAGCATAAGCGCGGCAAACACCGCCGCCTGCCGCCCGCGCCTGCGGCGGAATATCGCCTTGCAGAGCAGGAAGAAGGGGATTTCCCCCGCGACGGAGAGAAGTATGTTCCACCCCCACGCGCGCCCGGACATACCGAGCTTCCCCGTGACATAGCCGGGATAAAGGTTGAGATAAAACTGCCACAGAAACTGCGACATACATATGAGAGCCGTATAGGACATCAGGGTGCGGTCGCGGAAGATCGGCCGGATATCCAGCCGCTTTTTCGAATCGGCTTTGCCCTTTGCCTTCGGGCAGATCAGCAAAACGATAACGCCCATGACGGCGAGAATGCCGTAAACGATGAAGAACCACGCCCTGCTGCGTTCGTAAAGCGCCGAAACGAGCAGCGTCATCACGCCGAATGCAAGCGTTCCGACACAGCGCATCATACCGAATGTCAGCCCCATGTCCGAGGCGATATCCAGCGTTATCGCATCCGCCATTGTTGCAAACGGAGCGATAAAGAACATGAGCGTGACAAGGACGACAAAAAGATAAGGAAAGCTTTCCGGAAACAGCGGAAGCACCGAAAGGCTTACCGCGCCGCCGATAAGGTTTATAAGCAGTATCGTGTTTTTATACTTGGCCTTGTCGGCACGGATACCCCAGAAGAAGGGCGATATCATCGTGACCGCAGGGCCGAGCGCAAGCAGATACCCTGCCGCGACAGGCGGCTGATAAACGCCGATATACTGCTGGATGAAGGAATAGTATATCCCGTTCATTCCGTATATTATGAAATTCATGAGCGTGAGCAGTACAAAAGCGCGCTTTTTTGTCATTATCCGCACCCACCGTTTTTTGTCGGAAAGATTGTACCACGCCAAGCCGTATTTTGCAATAGCCGCCGCATACAAAAAACCGTTTTATCACCCTTTTTGCCAAAACGGGATATACTGAAAAGCGGAAAGGATGATGATAATGCCAACCGGAAAGCTTGTATTTTCCGTCCGCACGGCAACAAACGCATTGCCGGTCAATTCCGGAGTTATAACGCTGACAAACGCCTCGGGCGAGACCGTTTACGAAAGCAATGTCGGCGAAAGCGGCATGTGCGGCACGGCAACGCTTGAATCCCCGCCGCGTGAGTATTCGCTCGACAGCGAGGAAAAGCGCCGGCCTTATTCGGTGTTCACCGCCGAGATCCGCGCCACCGGATATTACCGTATGCGTGTAAAGGGTATACAGATATTCGAGAACACCGTTTCGCGGCTCCCGCTCGAGATGATACCGCTGCCGGCGGGCAATTCTTCGCCGGAAAGTGCCTCTGTTATAGAAATAAACATACCGGAGCATTCGCTGGACGGTTCCGGCACCGCCCCGCCGACCGAACCGAAAAGCGGCGAAAAGCCCGCAGTGAACATACTTTCGGGCGTTTATATCCCGGAAACCGTAATTGTCCATCTCGGCGCGCCGGATGAGGAGGCGGACAATGTCGCCGTTTCCTTTATAGATTATATCAAAAACGTCGCGAGCAGCGAGATTTATCCGACATGGCCCGCAGAATCTCTGAAAGCAAACATAACGGCGCAGATATCGCTCACGCTCAACCGGATATACACCGAATGGTACCGCAGCCGCGGGTATTCCTTCGATATCACATCAAGCACGGCCTTTGACCAGGCGTTCGTATACGGGCGGAACACCTATAACGAAACCGACAGCATAGTCGATTCCTGGTTCAACAAATACATTGTCCGGCCGAACCGTGTCGACCCGCTTTATGCCGCGTACTGCAACGGGGTAACAACGACCTGCTCCGGTATGTCGCAGTGGGGCACCGTTTCGCTTGCCGAAAGCGGCATGGGGTATTTCGATATACTTGCCTTTTATTACGGCGAAATAATGCTCGAACAGACAAACAATGTCCGCGCCGCGACAGGCTCCTACCCCGGCGCGCCTTTATCGGCGGGTGATTCGGGCAGCGATGTAAGGGCCATTCAGGAGCAGCTGAACCGTATCGCCGTAAACTACCCCGCCATACCGCTGATAACCGTAAGCGGCGAATACGGGCGGGAAACGGAGGATGCCGTAAACGAATTCCAGCGGCTGTTCTTCCTGCCCGAAACGGGTATCGTGGACGAAGCGACGTGGTATTCGATATCCTATATTTACACCTCCGTGAAGGAGCTTTCGCAGATAACGAGCGAGGGGCAGCGCGCCAGCTATAATGAGCAGCTCTACCCCGGCACGCCGCTGCGGCTTTATTCACGCGGGAGCGAGGTGCAGGAGATACAGTTTTACCTTTACCGCATAAGCCGCTTCAACCCGCTGATAAACGAAATACGAATAGACGGAGTTTACGGCCCCAACACCGAAAACGCCGTTTCGAGCTTCGAAAAGGCTTACGGGCTGCCCGTGACCGGTGTCGTGACGGAGACGGTGTGGAAAAAGATCGTGGATGTCTACAACGGCACGGAGGATAATATCGAGGAGCCGGATTTTGTTTACGAGATCCGCCCATTCCCCGGAACGGATATAACCTACGGTGCAGCGGGCGACGACGTGACCTATATCCAGAATCTGCTTTCGCGCATATCCGCCGTTTTACCGATCATTCCCGACCCGGCGGTGGACGGAAGCTTCGGCAACGGCACCGGGGATTCCGTAAACGAATTCGCCGCCGTTTTCGGGCTGGCGCAAAACGGGGTCGTGGATGCGGCAAAATGGAACGCGATAAACGAGATATATGCCGCCGTCGCCTCCGGGTGCATATTTTCCGACACAGTGGAAACAGGCAGGCGCGATTTCCCCGGCGAACCGCTTGTAAACGGTTCTCAGGGGCGGGATGTGCGCTATGTTCAGGAATCGCTTTCCTATATCCACCGCGCGATACCGTATATAAAGCCGGTGGAGGCGGACGGAATATACGGCGCAGAAACCGCGCAAAGCGTTTCGGCGCTGCAGAGCGTTTTCGGGATCTCGCCCACCGGGCGTGTCAGCTCCACGACATGGAACCTTCTGAACTATATATTCAACGCCGTTTATTCCGGTTGCATACCGCAGCTTGCGGCAGGGGCGTTTGCCGAATCCAAGCCGGTTTCCGCACCGGAAATAAAGGCGCTGATGCGCGAAAACGGTATAAAAGCGGGCAGAATGCCGTTTTTCGGGCTGAAAAGCCGCATATTGCTTGCAAAATGGCAAGCGGAAAACGGGATAATGCCCACGGGCATTCCGGACAGTGCGACATACAGCGCACTTTTGCACGGAAAAGAGAGCGGCGAAGGCGGCAAATAGGGCAGAATTCACATTGACATAATGCGGCGCGGGTGGTATACTGAAGCATAAATCCAAAACCGCGGAAGGAAACCGAAATGGCTGCATCGAACGAACCGAAAAACGCCGAAAGCGCAAGGGTACTGCGCAAAAAACGCATAATCGCGATCGTTTCCGTCACTGTCACCGTCGCGCTGTTCTTATGGCTTTCTTATTATCTTGTAGATACGCTTATACTTTCCTACGGGGGTGAAGGCGGCGGAATAAAGGATGCGCCCTCGCTGTTCCGCGAAAAGATACAGAGCTACGGCAACTGGGGCATTCTTGTCGCATTCGGCATACAGGTGCTTCAGGTGATCGTTTCGCCGATCCCCGGCGAGGTGATCGAAACCGGCATGGGGCTGTGCTTCGGCTGGTTCTGGGGGCTTGTGATCTGCCTTGCGGGGTGCGCGGTCGGCTCGGTCGTGATACTCGTTTTCGTGAAAAAGCTGGGCTATAAAGTCGTGGAGCTGTTCGTTTCCACCGAAAAGATCAACGAGCTCCGGTTTATCAATACCGACAAAAAGCTTGAAAGCACCTGTTTTCTGCTTTACTTCATCCCCGGCACACCAAAGGATCCGCTTATATTCTTCTTTGGGCTGACAAGGCTCAGCATACCGAAATTTCTGATATTATCCTCCGTTGCGCGTATACCGAGCATCGTCACCTCCACCATCGGCGGGCACTGGATCGCAAACGGCAGGTTTGTAAAGGCGCTTGTGCTTTATATCATCATCGGTGCCGTAAGCCTCGCCGGTATATTCTTTTACCGCAGCTTTATGGCAAAGATACGCGAAAAGCACCGCGAAAAACACCGCGAAAAGGAACTTCAAAAGGAACACAGGAACAAAAAATGATAAACATCCCGAAGGGCTATGCCTCCACACTCAACATACGCCAGACACAGGTCGCGATAAAAAAAGTAAAGGATTTTTTCGAACGCGACATTGCCATACAGCTTAATCTGACTCGCGTTTCCGCGCCGCTGTTTGTAGCAAAGGATAGCGGTCTGAACGATAACCTGAACGGTTTCGAACGCCCGGTCGGGTTCGATATCAACGGGATCGACGGCGAATACGAGATCGTCCAATCGCTTGCAAAATGGAAGCGCCTTGCGCTGAGCAGCTACGGCTTTGCCGCCGGCGAAGGGCTTTATACCGATATGAACGCCATCCGCCGCGACGAAGTCACGGACAATATCCATTCGGTTTTTGTCGATCAATGGGATTGGGAAAAGGTCATAGATGCACAGTCCCGCAACGAAACGACATTGCGCCGCGCGGTAAAACAGATATATTCCTCGCTGAAACACACCGAAACCTATATTGCCGAGGATTATGATTTTGTCGGCAGGCTTCTGCCCGAAAGAATAACCTTTGTTTCATCGCAGGAGCTGCTCGACGAATACCCCGGCAAAACGCCGAAGGAGCGCGAATACCTGGCCGCAAAGGAATACGGCGCGGTGTTCATATCCGGTATCGGCGGCGCGCTTTCGGATGGATCGGTGCACGACGGCAGGGCGCCGGATTACGATGATTGGACACTGAACGGCGATATAATCGTATATTACTCGATGCTTGATATTGCGCTCGAGCTGTCATCCATGGGCATCCGCGTGGATGCGGAGGCGCTCTCGCGCCAGCTTGCCGCGGCAGGCTGCACCGAGAGGGCATCCCTCCCCTTCCACAAAGCGCTGCTTGAAGGGCGGCTCCCGCTCACGATGGGCGGCGGCATCGGGCAATCGCGTATGTGTATGTTCTTCCTGCGGAAGGCGCACATAGGCGAGGTGCAATCCTCCGTATGGCAGCAAAGCGATATTGCCGCCTGCACGGAAGCCGGGGTGGCTCTGCTGTGACACCCGCAAAGAAACACACAAAGCTGTTTTACGCGCATATAGCCGTTATTGTTTTCGGGCTTGCGGCGTTCGCCGCGGGCGCCTTCCACGGCGAAATATGGTTTGACGAAGCATACACCGTCGGCGCGGTACGAAACAATTTCTCCGATATGTACGCGCATATCACGCGTGACGTTCACCCGCCGCTGTATTATATCCTGCTGTGGCTGTGGGCGCAGGTATTCGGCAGCGGCTTTGCCTCGCTGCGCATATTCTCCGTGCTTTTTGCCGCGGCGCTGCCGCTGCTCGGGTTCACCCACATCCGGCGCGATTTCGGCGAAAGGGCCGGGTTCCTTTTCAGTTTTTTCACTGCTTTCAGCTTCACCGTTTTCAAATATGCGCTCCAGATACGGATGTATTCAATGGCGGCGTTCCTTGTCGCGCTCACGGCGATATACGGCTACCGCTTCTTCAAAAACGGCAGCACCCGTTCCGCTGCGGCATTTGTGCTGTTTTCGCTGCTTGCATCCTACACGCACTACTTCGCATTTATAACCGCCGGCATGATAAACCTTGCGCTGCTTGCCGCCTTTATCCGCGCAAAGAACCGCAGCAGCATAAAGCGCATGGTCGCAGCGGCATTTTCGCAGCTTGCGCTTTACGCATACGGCATTTATCTGCTTGTCACACAGGCGCTGTACGGCGGTGCCGGCTGGATCACCTTCAAGCCGGTGAAGGATCTGTTCGACAACCTTGCCTACCCGTTTTACGGTCAGGCAATAGCGGAGGACAAGCGGGCGATCCTCTACCCCGTTGTTATCATCTTCTACATTGCGCTGATATTTCTTACCGTCCGTGCGGCAAGGCGCAATAAATGCTATGCCCCGGTGTGGGCGCTTGGCATATTCTTTGCGATACTCGCCGCCGGAACGCTGGTTTCGGTATTCCGCCCGATAATGTATATGCGCTATACCGTCTGCTTTGCCCCGCTGATCTACTTTGCGCTTGCCTATGCGGCGGCATACGGGCTGGGCTGCGCATGGCGTTCGGTTATCGCGGTGCTGCTTGCATTGCAGGCGGTTCTGCACGCGGCGGATTATTCGGCAACACTGCTTTACGGCAAGGAAACCGTCACGGATATCGTCGATGAGCTTTCCGGGCAGGTGCTCCCCGGCGACACGGTCGTTTTCGATAACATCCGGTGCCTGTGGTTCGCCGTAAACTTCCCCGAAACGCACGGGCTTTTCCTGAACACAAACTTCGATCCGATCGTCGGGCTCTCGGATATACATATCGCCCCCGGATTTGTCACAACGGAGGATACCGAAGCCTTCCGAGGGATGCACGGCAGGGTGTGGATAATCAATTCGCATTGGGAACACCCGGAGCACGGATGGGTATCCTGGCTGGTTACCGACGGGCGGGATTACGAAGTTCTTTACGAACGTGAATTCTCCGTTCCTTACGACACATGGAGCTTTCTTACAACACTTGTTTATCTTGATTAGAGGGTAAAAACTATGGATTACAAACGCATTCTTACATTGCAGGATATATCCTGCCTCGGGCAATGCTCGCTCACCGTGGCGCTGCCCATACTTTCCGCCTGCGGGCATGAAACCTGCATTATCCCCTCCGCCGTGCTTTCCACCCACACAGGCGGGTTTACCGGATATACCTTCCGCGATCTGACGGACGATATCCCCGAAATCGCCGCGCACTGGCGCAAAGAAGGCATTTCCTTCGACGCGGTCTATACCGGCTACCTCGGCAGTGTGCGCCAGACGGAAATGGTGCGCGATATATTCGCCGCTCTTTGCCGCCCCGGCGCTTTCAAAGCAGTGGACCCGGCGATGGCGGACAACGGCGTGCTTTATCCCGGCTTTTCCGACGATTTTGTCGGCGCAATGGCTGCGCTTTGCGCGGACGCGGATATCGTGCTGCCCAATATTACCGAAGCCTGCCTTATGACCGGCACCGAATACCGCACCGAATATGACATGGCATATATCGAATCGCTCCTGGGCGCGCTTTACCGCGCGGGGATGAAAACCGTGATACTTACCGGCGTTTCCTTCGAGCCTTCGACCACCGGCGTTATCGTCGCCGAAAACGGAAAAACAGAATATTACCGCCACCGCCGTCTGCCGCAGGGCTGCCACGGCACCGGCGATGTGTTCGCCTCCGCCTTCTGCGGCGCGCTGCTTCGCGGCAGGAGCAAATACGATTCCGCAGCGATAGCCGCCGATTTCACGCTGAAATGTATCGAAAATACAGTCGGCGACGAATCCCACCGCTACGGCGTGAAGTTCGAAACCGCTATTCCCGACCTTATTGCCTCGCTCGGGAAATAATGCAATACATATAACGGCAGAGTATGCAAACGCCATGCTCTGCCGTTTTTAGATAGTGAAAAAGCACGGGTGCCGAACGGCGCCCGTGCCTTCATTATATTGTTTTGTGATTTTGACCGTTCAAAAGCGGTCTGCGGTGCAATACGCGCATACCTATTGAAAAACACAGCAGCGGAGTGTGCCGCAGAGCGGGCGCCGCGCGAGCGTAGACGTAGTTGGTACGGCAGTCGAAGCGCGCCGCACGCAGCCTTTTGAACATACAATAAAAACAAAGGGCACGGGTGCCGAACGGCGCCCGTGCCTTCATTATATTGTTTTGTGCTTATAACCGTTCAAAAGCGGTCTGCGGTGCAATACGCGCATACCTATTGAAAAACACAGCAGCGGAGTGTGCCGCAGAGCGGGCGCCGCGCGAGCGTAGACGTAGTTGGTACGGCAGTCGAAGCGCGCCGCACGCAGCCTTTTGAACATACAATAAAAACAAAGGGCACGGGTGCCGAATTGGCGCCCGTGCCTTCATTATATTGTTTTGTGATTTTGACCGTTCAAAGGCGTTCTGCGGTGCAATACGCGCTGTTATGCTTTGCCGTTGCAGCCGAGAACATCAACAATCTTGTGCTTGACAAGCTCTCTGATATTGTCTCTGCCCGGAGCAAGATACTGACGCGGATCGAAATGCTCGGGATGTTCGTTGAAGTGCTGGCGGATAGCCGCGGTCATAGCAAGACGGAGGTCGGAGTCGATGTTGATCTTGCAGACAGCCATGGAAGCAGCCTTACGGAGCATATCTTCGGGGATACCGATAGCATCGGGCATTCTGCCGCCGTTGGCGTTGATGATATCGACATACTTCGGAATGACGGAGGAAGCGCCGTGAAGAACTATCGGGAAGCCGGGGAGACGCTTTTCGACTTCTTCGAGAATGTCGAAGCGGAGCTGGGGCTTCTGACCGGGCTTGAACTTGTATGCGCCGTGGCTGGTGCCGATAGCGATTGCAAGAGAGTCAACGCCGGTCCTTTCCACGAATTCCTGAACCTGATCGGGATCGGTGTAGGAAGCGTCCTTTGCGGAAACGTTGACGGCATCTTCGATACCGGCAAGACGGCCGAGTTCGCCTTCTACAACTACGCCGTGATCGTGAGCATATTCAACGACCTTCTTGGTAAGTTCGACATTTTCTTCGAACGGGAAGTGGGAGCCGTCGATCATAACGGAGGTGAAGCCGCCGTCGATGCAGGATTTGCAGAGCTCGAAGGTATCGCCGTGGTCGAGATGGAGGCATATGGGAAGCCCGGTATCCTCGATAGCGGCTTCAACGAGCTTTACAAGATAGGTGTGCTTGGCATACTTTCTTGCGCCGGAGGAAACCTGAAGGATAAGGGGGGCATTTTCTTCCTTTGCGGCTTCCGTGATGCCCTGGATGATCTCCATATTGTTGACATTGAAGGCGCCGATGGCATAACCGCCCTTATAGGCTTTTTCGAACATTTCTTTTGTTGTTACGAGAGGCATGGTTCTAACTCCTTTTCTTTGCTTTGTTTTCTTTTGCTCAGTTTAGCTTTTTTCGGCGCTTTTGTCAATATGAATTTGTGAATATAACCGCGATTTTCGAGAAAAAAGCTTTGTAGGCTATGCCGAAAAAGCGTTTTTGGTGTTGATTTCGCGGGCAAGCTGTGGTATATTGTATTGGAATCAATATATAAAAAAAGGTGGATGCAATGAATACTCTTAAAGGTGCCTGCATTATCGGGCAGTCCGGCGGGCCGACGTCCGTTATCAACGCGAGCGCATACGGCGCTATCAAGACCGCGCTCGAATGCAGCGATATCACCGCCGTTTACGGTGCACTCAACGGCATCAAAGGCGTGCTGAACGACAATCTTATCGACATGAGCAAGGAGGATCCGGAAGAGCTCGCTCTGATGAAGACGACCCCATCCTCCGCTCTCGGCAGCTGCCGTTACAAGCTTAAAGACCCGGATGTCGACGATACCGATTACAAGCGCATACTCGAAATCTTCAAAAAATACAATGTCCGCTATTTCTTCTACAACGGCGGCAACGATTCGATGGATACCTGCAACAAGATAAGCAAGTTCATGCTTAAAAACGGCTACGAATGCCGTGTTATGGGTATTCCCAAGACGATCGACAACGATCTTGCCGGAACCGACCACTGCCCCGGCTATGCCTCCGCGGCAAAATACATCGCGACCTCGCTCATGGAAATTTATCACGATGCGCGCGTTTACGATACCGGCATGATCACCATCGTGGAGATTATGGGCAGAAACGCCGGCTGGCTCACCGCCTCCGCATCGCTCGCCTCCCTCAAGGGCAACGGCCCCGATCTTATCTATTGCCCCGAAAACGATTTCGATCTTGATGCGGCTGTCGAAAAGATCAAGACTATATACGAAAAGCAGGGCAAGTGCATTGTCGCCGTTTCCGAAGGTATCAAGGATAAAAACGGCAAATACATTTCCGAATACGGCAACGATCTTTCCAACGCGAAGGACGGCTTCGGCCATGCACAGCTCGGCGGGCTTGCGGCTTACCTCGCAGGCGTTATCAAAAACGCCACCGGTGCAAAGGTCCGCGGTGTGGAGCTTTCCTTGCTCCAGCGCTGCGCGGCTCACTCCGCTTCGCTCACCGATATCAACGAATCCTTCCTTGCCGGCAAGAGCGCCGTCGAATACGCCGTTTCCGGCATGACAGACAAAATGATCGGCTTTGAACGCTCCTATGATAAGGACGGAAAATACGTCTGCAACATAAAGCCTTTTGATCTGACACTTGTCGCCAATACCGAAAAGAAGATCCCCGACGACTGGTTCAACGCCACCAAGGACGGGCTGAACGAAAAGTTCACCGAATACGCGCTTCCGCTTATCCAGGGCGAAACCGATCTTCCCAAGGAGGACGGACTTCCCCGCTTCGTACACCTCAAAAAGGTCAAAGCATCCGTATAATCGTTAATACAAAAGCAAACAGCGTTTCCGCAGTAATACGGAAACGCTGTACTTTTTTATTGCTTTGCTTTTATTGCCTTACAGAGTGTATGTGCCGAGCGCGACACGCTTGATTATAAGGTAATCGACAACCGAAAGCTCGCGCCTGCCGCTCACATCGGCGGCAAGAAGATAATCGCCGGAAAGATCGTACGTTCCGAGAAACGCGCGCTTGACATAAAGGTAATCGGTGGAATCGATTTTGCCGTCGCCGCTCACATCGCCCATCACAACCGCCGTTGCGGTATCGCCGTTATCGGCGGTGATAACGGTTCCCGTGCCGACAAGTGTGCCATCCGCAAGCGTACTTCCGTTCGGAGAAGTGACCTTGACACTGCCGGTGAACTGCAAAAGCATTTCGCGCACCGTTGTTCCGGCGGAAACGCCGATAAGCTTGCCGCCGGTTATTTCATAAACGCCTTCTTTTAATCCGAAGCCCTTTTCGGTAGTGGTTTCGGCTTTGATCCTGCCGGTAACGGTGATATATTCTGCGGATGACCAGCCCGTGACGGAAGCACCCGTGCTGACAGTGCCGGAAACGTTCATCCAGCCGTCCACCGCTTCGCCGTATATCGTTATCGTCACGCCCGAGCGGAATGTGCCGAGAAGAGTTCCGGATGTCCCCGCCGTTTCGCGAACGTTGAGCGCATCCTTTGTCACGCCGGTGTAAAGCACCTTGATATACTGTGCGGAGGACCAGCCGGAGACGGATTTGCCGTCCGAGGTGATGCCGGAGACACGATACCAGCCGTTTTGCTCCTCGCCGGTAATTATAATGCGTTCGCCCTCCTTGAAAAGCCCGAGCGATTCATAGCCTGTACCCGCGCCCTTGCGGACATTCAGCGGCTCCGCAACGACGGCATAATAGGATTCGGCGGACGGATCCGGGTCGGGGTCGGGATCCGGATCGGGTGTGGGCACGGAGGCAAGCTGCGCGTATCCGCACACGGCATTGCCGTTCGGGCGCACACCGATAACATAGCTCCAGCCGTTTTCATCCTCGCCGCCGATCGTCTTTGCATAAACGGCGGTGGAATTATATGTATTGCAAAGCTCGCCGTATATGAGGGAAGCTGTGTCCTTTTCGGCATAGACCGTCACACCCGAAGCCGGGGTCACCGTTTCGACCGCCGCACCATCGGCAATGATCTGCACATAGAAGGAAAGGACATAGCCTTCGATTTCCTTGCCTGCGGAGGTTTTTCCGCGGACACGGTACCAAAGCCCCTCCGGCTCACCGATAACAGCGACTTCGGAAAGAAAAGGAATACTGCCGACGGTTTTTGTAAATCCGCCGTTTTCATCCTTTCCGCGCACCGAAATATTGGAATAGCTTGCGATAATGCCGCGGTATTCGTTTTCGGCGGAAGCAACGGTAACGGTTATATTCGCCTTTACGCCGCTTTTCAGCTCCGCCGTGATAATGCAGGAGCCGGCTTTGTGTGCGGTTATCCCGCCGTTTTCATCCGCGGAGGCAATATCCGGCGCTGAGCTTGTCCAGGCGACAGTCGCATCCGCACCCGCAGGCGCGATCGCCGCCGCGGGAGTATATGTCTGCCCGGGGGTGAGCGTGACCGAATCCTTCACAAAGGATATTTCGTTTGCGTAAACGCGATTGAGCTTTATACATTCGGCGGTGGCGTAGCCCTCTGTCAGTTTGCCGTCCGAGCTGATACCGCGCACCGAATAAAACGGACTGCCGCCGGCATCATAAAGAATTTTATCCGAAATAACCTTTATCGGGAGCCCGCGCACAAGCGTGCCGAGCTTTTCGCCCGATGCAGAAGGCGATTTACGGATGATTATATCCGAATTCATGACTGTCGCGTTGCAGTCCACGGCGACAATGCAGCAGGCTTCCCTGCCGTTTTCGAGCGTTGCGGTGACAAGTGTCATCCCGTGGGCAACGGCGTTTACCGTGCCGTCATCCGAAACCGTTGCGACACCGGGGTCGGCGCTCGCCCAGGTGACCTTTGTCGGCGCGGAGGTTTCCGGGAATATGTTCAAAAGCAGCCGCTGCTGCGCGCCGATATCGAGAAACAGGCGTTCATTATCGAAGGTGATGGCGACAACGCCGTCGGTATCGGGCTCTATATCGTCGAATTCCGCAAGGTCGTAGCTGCTTATCATCCGCACGACATTGTCGGCATAGCCGTCGTCATTGCAATACCCCGCTGCGACAAGCGCTTCCGCAACCTTGCGCGGATCCTTTTCGCCGACGACCGCCTTGTAGCGCGGATTGAGCAGAAGCCCGGAATGCGCATCCACGCTTTCACCCCAGCTTGCGTGGGCGCGCCATGTCGCCACGTTGCCGATATAGGATTGCCCGTTGGCAAGCCGCATATCGTCATAGGATGAATATACCGTCTTTGAATACGCATCGTATATCCACCCCTCGGTTGTGCTCCACGCCTTTATCCCGAAAAGGTTGTTCCCGCACACGGGGAGCGAATACATTGCCCAGCCGCTTTCGAATATCGCCTGTGCAACGGTTATGCTCGCCAGTATATCGGTTTTATAATAATCCGCGCGGGCAAGCGAGCCGATAGTGCGGCGAAAATAGTTCTGCACCTTGTTCAGGCTGTTATATTCCTTCGCCGCAGAGGCGGAAAGAGGCAGGCAAAGCGCTGTCAGCAGCAGGGCAAGCAGCAGCGCGATACACTTTTTCGGTTTCAAATCCAACATTCCCTTCGGTGTTTTTATCTGCAAATCATTTTTATTTTATCATAATCCGACGGCAATTGCAACCCCCGCCCCGGAAACGGCGGCAAAAACGGAAAAACGCCCCTTGCGGGCGTTTTTCGGATATATGATCATTCCATACCGTTTTTCAGCTTTTCGGCATTGTCGGCGGCTGTAAGTGCGTCGATCATTTCGTCCAGCCTGCCGTTCAAAAAGCTTTCGAGCGAATAAAGCGTAAGCCCGATGCGGTGATCGGTGACTCTGCCCTGCGGGTAATTATAGGTGCGTATACGCTCGCTTCTGTCGCCGGTGCCGACCTGCGATCTGCGCTCGCTGGCAACAGCCTCCTGCTTCTGACCGTTGTAATGGTCGGCAAGACGGCTTTTCATTATCTTCAATGCCTTTTCCTTATTTTTTATCTGGCTGCGTTCATCCTGGCAATCCACCGTTATCCCCGTGGGAATATGGATTATACGCACGGCGGATTCGGTCTTGTTGACGTGCTGCCCGCCCGCGCCGGCGGAACGGTGGCGGGTTATTTCCAGTTCGTTCATGTCGAGCTCGAAATCGACCTCCTCCAGCTCCGGAAGCACCGCGACCGTCGCGGTGGAAGTCTGTATTCTGCCCTGCGATTCGGTATCCGGCACACGCTGAACACGATGCACGCCGCTTTCGTACTTCAATCGGGAATAAGCATTTTCGCCCTCCACAAGGAAGGTGACTTCCTTGAACCCGCCAAGCTCGGTTTCGTTGCAGGAAACAAGCTCCGCCCTGAACCCGGCGGATTCGGCATACATATTGTACATGCGGTAAAGCACCGCCGCGAAAAGGCACGCCTCCTCGCCCCCCGCGCCGGCGCGTATTTCCATAATGACGTTTTTATCGTCGTTCGGGTCCTTCGGGATCATCAACAGGCGCAGCTCGGCAAGCGTGGATTCCGCCTTTTCCCTGCCGGAATACTTCTGCTCCTCCGCAAGAAGGCGCAGATCCTTATCGCTTTCGGTTTCCAGAATCAGGTCCGCTTCGGCAATATCTTCAAGAGCGGCTTTATGCTCGCGGTATTTTTCGATGATCGGAGTGAGCGATTTATACTCCTTCATGTATTTTTTATATGCTTCCATATCCGCCATTATTGCCGGATCGGAAAGCGCCTGTTCGGTTTCGAGATATCTTTTTTCGCAAAGAGCGAGCTTTTCAAGCATAGAAACACCTCCGAAAATCATAGAATTGAATAAAAAACAAGGAGAACGGGTTATGAAGCAGGAATACCGCTTTGAAGGCAAGCTACTCGGCACCGAGCTCAACCGATATTATACCCAAAGCACCGAAGCACTGACGGAAGCAATGGAAAACGGCACGATACTGGAAGGAGTAAGCTATCTTTGCGATTCCGACAGGCATCTTCATGTGCGTGTCGGCGAATACGACGGCATCATCCCCCGTGCCGAATGTGTTTACACGGCAAGCGGTCTGCCGGAAAAGGATATCGCCGTGATTTCACGCGTGGGGAAGCCGGTTTGCTTCAAAATAAAAGGTATCGCAGGCAAAAGACTGCTGCTTTCCCGCCGGGAAGCACAGCTTGAATGCACGCGGGAATACATAGAAAACCTTTGCGCCGGGGACGTGATACCCGCGCGCGTTACAAGGCTGGATCCCTTCGGAGCCTTCTGCGATATCGGCTGCGGCGTGATATCGCTGCTCCCGATCGACTGTATGTCCGTTTCGCGCATTGCGCACCCGCGCGACCGATTCCGCTGTGGGCAGGAAATACGCGTTGTGGTGAAGAGCCCCTGCGACCGGTTCGGCAGGATAACGCTTTCCCACCGCGAGCTTTTGGGCACATGGGAGGAAAACGCCGCGCGCTTCACACCCGGGCAGACAGCCGCCGGCGTGATCCGTTCCGTGGAGGATTACGGAGTCTTTATAGAGCTTGCGCCGAACCTTGCCGGGCTTGCCGAATGCCGCGATGACATAACCGTGGGCAAAACGGCGGCGGTTTATATAAAAAGCATAATCCCGGAGCGCATGAAAATAAAGCTGGCGGTAATAGATGTTTCGGAGCGGTTAATGCCCGCACAGGATTACGATTACCCCGATATAACGCACATTTCGCGCTGGAAATATTCGCCCGAGGGGTGCGAAAAGGTGATCGAAAGCATTTTCGACCCGGTTTAATACATGAAATCGAATTCTATGCCGTGCATGGAAACGGTGTCGCCCTCCTCGATGCCCGCCTTTTCGAGCGCATCGATAACACCGCGTTCGCGCAGGACACGCTGGAAGTACATGAGCGATTCATAATCGTCGAAGTTGATATCGTTGCACAGCCGTTTGAGCCATTCGCCCTCGACGGTATAAACGCCGTTCTTCTTCGTGACAGTGACCTGATCGGTTTCCTCCTGCTCCGGCGCTTTGTATTCCTCCTCGTAATATGCAAGCGGCGGGAGCGTCGGAAGCATTTCCGCGATCGCCTTCATCAAATCGAGGACACCTTCGCCGATTATCGCGGAGATGAGGAACAGCTTATAATCATTTTCCGAAGCGAAACGCTTGATCCTTTCAAGCGTTTCTTCGTTTACGCCCATATCCGCCTTGTTGCCGACGAGTATCTGCGGGCGCTTTGCAAGATCCGGGCTGAACCTGCTCAGCTCGGTATTGATCTTTATGATATCGTCCAGAGGGTCGTCGCGTTCGGAACCGGAAATATCGAAAACATGAAGTATCAGGCGGCATCTGTCAATATGCCGCAGAAAATCATGCCCGAGCCCGAGCCCGTCGGATGCGCCCTCGATAAGCCCGGGGATATCCGCCATGACGAAGCTCTTGCCGTACACCTCCGCAACGCCGAGGTTGGGCGAAAGCGTGGTGAAGTGATAATTCGCGATCTTCGGCCGCGCCTGAGTGACCTCCGAAAGCAGCGTGGATTTGCCGACGTTCGGAAAACCGACAAGCCCGACATCGGCAAGCATTTTCAGTTCGAGCGTGATATTGCGTTCCTCGCCCGGCGTGCCGCTTTTTGCAAAGCGCGGTATCTGCCGCGTGGGCGTGGCAAAATGCACGTTGCCCCAGCCGCCTCTGCCGCCCTTTGCGGCTATAAACGGCTTGCCGTCGGACATATCGTGAATGACCTGCCCGCTTTCGGCATCGCGCAGCACGGTTCCGCGCGGAACGGAGATATAAAGATCCTCGCCGCTTTTGCCGTAAAATTTCTTGCCCCTGCCGTCCTCGCCGTTGGGCGCGGCGAACTTCCGGCGGTATTTGAAATCGAGCAGGGTATTTTCGCCCTCGCCCACGAC
>ERZ1034952.343-NODE-343-length-44398-cov-10.090567_pt1 | contig 44398 bp, 20 predicted proteins | sample MGYA00520625_ERZ1034952 | MGnify/ENA primary metagenome ERZ1034952 (study PRJEB33766, sample SAMN09781773) | gut metagenome | biome: gut microbiome | host: Homo sapiens | place: Madagascar | study: EMG produced TPA metagenomics assembly of the PRJNA485056 data... | reverse complement strand
AAGTTTTTTATTTTATTATTTGTCGGCCATTTGCCGGCGAATAAAAAAGATGATGATTTTTTGTTTACTCCCCCTTGATATTTGTTTTTTAGTGGCTATAGTGGTTGTTGGAAACAGATGGATGAAGTTACGAATTTCGGTTTTTCGTAATGGGAAGTCGTTCATTCCCTGAATCTTTGCAGAGGGGGACATGATGAAGAAAACTTTCACCGCTGCCTGCCTGTTCTTCTTGGTCTGCCTTATATTGTTTTCTGATGCTCAAGCCATGGATCCCGTTACGATTGCCATTCTTGCCCCGATTGCAGTGAAGGCCGCCGAGGTTGCGACTCCATATGTGATTCGCGGCCTGCAGTGCGGAGGGCTTCACATGGTAAAAATGGGGACCCGTCTGATTGATCTTTTCCGCTTGCCCCTGGGATTGCTGCAGGCGACAGTCGGCATCCCGTTCAACTTATTTTCGGATGGAGTACGCAATTCCATCACCGGGGCGGTCGCTCCGGTCAATCTTCTGGTCGATACTTTGCTTCTGCCTCTGGCGTTTTGCGGCCTTACCGCCAATCCCGGTTAAATCTGCTGATTTGAGGTCCCTGACGGTAACTGCAGTATCCTGAATTTATCCAAAGGTAAGATCAGCCATGAAAAAAAATTCAATCGTGTTTCTGATTGTTTTCGCCCTGAATGTCATGGGCGGGCAAGTCATGATTGAATATTTTTATCAGGTCGGTTGTGATGAATGTGAAAAGGTCGATGCGTTTGTCCTGCCGCGGCTTTCCGAAGAATATTCCGGCAAATACCAGTTGCGGCGTTACGACATTGGAGTTCCGGAAAATTACATAAAGTTGGTCGAATTACAGGAGAAATTGCAGATCGATACCAATGATCTGGTCTGCATGATTCTCGATCGCCGGATTTATCTCGGCGGTTTTCCGGCCATTGAAAATCAGTTGTTTGCTCTGCTTGCCTCTATGCCGGATACAGCTCCGCCTGAATCGGAGCAGACCGAAGCCGATGCGCTTGGGCGCCGGGCGGAAAGCTTCACTGTCGGCGCAATCCTGATCGCCGGCCTGATCGACGGAATCAATCCATGCGTTTTTGCCACGCTGGTCTTTTTCCTGAGTCTGCTGGCCGTTTCAAAGATTTCCGGGCGGAAGCTGCTGCTCGTGGGAAGCATCTATTGTCTGGCCTGTTTTCTCTCCTATCTTGCCCTGGGGTTCGGACTGTTCCGTTTTCTGAAACTGCTCTCCGGTTTCCGGTATGTACAAAGCGGTATCGAATATTTTCTTATTCTTCTGTTGCTGATCTTTGCGTTTCTGTCTTTCCGTGACGCATGGCGTTTCCGGCGGACCGGCCGGCCGGAACAGGTGACGCTCCAGTTGCCGGAGAAAATAAAAATGCGCATTCACTCCACCATGCGGCGCGGCCTGAAATACCGGTTCCTGCTGCCGGGTGCCTTTATGATCGGAGTGATCGTGACGGTGTTCGAAAGCATCTGCACCGGTCAGGTGTATGTGCCGACGCTGGTGCTGATGTCAAAGGAATTCGGTTTGGGCAGCCGGTGGTTCGGTTTCCTGCTGCTTTATAACCTGATGTTCATTTTGCCGCTGCTGGTGTTGTTTCTGGCCGCGTGGAAAGGAACGACCACACCGATATTGCTCCGATGGAGCAAAATGAATGTGATCGGCGGGAAAATTGCATTGGGCAGTTTTTTTATCGGCATGGCATTGCTGATGATCTGGCTGAATAATCCGGGAGGAATCCGATGACGAACCATTGCATGATCGCAGTTGCCGTTCTGGTGGCGGGAGGCGCATTTGCCGCTCCCGTTCTGAAGATTTCGCCTTCGTCCGGTTTCAACTTTGGAAAATATCCGGCCAATCAGGAAAAGAAGCACACTTTTCTCCTGACCAATACCGGTGATGAGTTGCTGAAGATCGACAAGATCAAAATCACCTGCGGCTGTTCCGCGGCGGATGTGGACAAAAAAGAGTTGGAGCCGGGAGAGACGGCCAACCTGACGGCGCAGATCAACCGGGAAAGCATCGCCGGACCATTTTCCAAAGGAATTTTCATTCACAGCAATGCTTCAAACGGCCGAATCCAGGTTGTGACATTGAACGGCGAATCCGTTCCGCTGGTCACCGTTTTGCCACAGGATAAAATCTATGCCGGAACTTTGAAGGCCGGTCGGCCGTTCCGCCAGGAATTCATCCTGAACGCTTCGGAGCCGACAGTCTGGGCGAAGCCGAAGATCACCGGCGATATCCAGCCCGCGGTCGCATTGGAAAAACTCTCTGACCGGCAGACCAAAGTGACGATATCATGGACTCCGGAAAAAGAATATTCACTCTTCAGATGCGCCGTCACACTGGGAATCGAGTCGCCGGCAGATTGGAAGCCCGTCGAAATTTCCCTTCAAGGCCGCGTCACGGACTCGAACGACAACTTACGGAAAGGGCAATAATCCGCTTCCCCGCACGATTTTGAGATACAATCATTGAGATATGACGCCAGTGCGTCTGCTCCAAACCGGATGAGTGTCATGGCAGGAAAGTGCAAGGTATTATATTGGGATCAAAACGACCGGGTATCGGGAGTCGTCGTTTCGCTTCAGGCGGACGGAACTCCCGTCATGCTCGCTTCCGCCGCAGGCATTCCCGGTATGCCGCTTCCCGCGCAGCTTCAGGAAGTGAATGCCGAATTGAAACACAATCAGGCGGATGTGATTCTGCTCGGCGGTTTTGTTCCCGAATTCATCTGCACGGAGTTTTATCTGCCGAATCTGGACCGTGCCAGATTGAAAAACAGCCTGCTTTTCGAACTGCCGCGGCGTCTGCCGATACTGGCCGATGGAATGGTATGCTTCTTCCGTCCGATTTCTTCTGCCGATCCGCACCGCTTAAAGGTTCGGGTATGGGCTGTGAAGAGGCAGATATGGAGCGAACTGGAAAATCGTCTTCAGGAAGCCGCCATCAAGATCGATGCATTCTGCCATCCATTTCTGGCGGCGGAACTGGACGAGAGACATCCCACTGCGGAATTTCCGCAGGTTGCACCGGGATTAATGCTGATTCAGGGAGAGAGCGGTCTGGCGCGTATGGTTCGCCGGGATGTTTCCGGACTGGCGGACAAAACCGGCGAAGTCCTCGCCGCATATGGATTAAGCAGGAATTTCCGTCAGGATAAGATATATATTTCCGAGATACCGGAAAATCTGCGGTTGCACCGCTTTACCAAGAGCCGCAATCTGGCATTCATCCTGGGATTGCTGATCATGATTCTGGGAGGGGCGCTCATCTACAGGCACAGGGAGGACCGGGATCGGCAACAGGAAGCTTACCGGCGGGAACTATTGCAGTTGGATTCAAAAATCCGCAGCATGAACGGCAGGATCGAGGAGGTCAAAACACTCGGGGAGTTTGCGCGAAAAATGCAGGATACCCGGGATGACACCTCGATTCTTGCAGTGTTCGAAATGCTGACTGAGAAGCTCCCCGCCAATGTCTGGGTTCACAGTTTTCGTGCCGGCAACCATCAGATTGCCTTGACTCTTTCAGTCGCCGGAGACGCAGCCGGTCTGAATGAAAGCCTCGCCGATCTGCCGGATTGGAACATATTGAACCTGCGTCAGCAGCGCGGCTCCGACGGGAAAGAAATCTGGTATATCACTCTTCAACATAACATGTACAGGAACAACCGATGACCGGGAAACTGCATACCTTATGGCGGGAGAAACGCCGGGAAACTCTGTTGTGCGGGGTTATTTTCGTTCTCGCGGTAGTTTCATTGCTGGTCAATATGCGCGGTATCGGTAAAAAGGCTTCACGTTTCGCGACGGGCAATACCGATCTGCGGAAAGAGGTGATTCAAAAACAACAGGAGCTTCAGGAACTGATCCAGGCAGAGCATGAGTTTCAATTGCCGGTCCGGCAGTTGGAAGGTGCCCGCATGAAGTTCTGGCTGACCAAAGACGGCAAGCCGCAGCATGAATTCCGGCGGCGTATCGAGCAATGCGCCAAAGGGGCGGGAGTGCGTCTGAAAACAGTCGGTACATTGCAGACGATCAAATTGACAGAGGGGCTGAATGCATGTGAGATCATGATTACCGCAGACGTTCAGTTGAAAGAAATGTTGACCTTTCTGCAACGTCTTGCGCAGGAAAAGCCTCAGATCACCTGGAAAAACCTCACGATTACGCCCGACAACAACCATGCTCCCAATTTCCTGATCATGAACGGCACCTTGCGGATACTGGTTGTGGAAGCCGCGGAAATCACGAAACAGTTATGGAGTGAATAAATGCGAAAAATCTATTTGCTCATCAATCTGATTCTGCTGGCCGGGGTTGTCGGTCTGCTCGCGGCACATCAGAATTTCAAGCCGACACCGGCAGATAAAATCCTGAAATGGAAACCGGCGGAAGTTTCCATTCAGGAGGCGTCACACAAGCCACAGATGAAAGCCCCCCAGTTATCCGTCATCCGGAATAAGAATATTTTTTCTCCCGCACGCGGCGAGGACAGATCGGCGGCTTCTGCTGAAGAAAATAAAAAAACGCCTCCGCCGCGTTTTGAACTGATCGGTATCTGCACCATCGGCGACGGCGCCGGAGCGATTATCGATCTGAAGAATGTATCCGGCGGCGACAAAGGCAACAAAGCGCGCCGCTATTATGCGCTTGGCGCCGAGGTTTACGGCGGTTTCCTGCTGGATAGCGTGGCTGAAAAATCGGTGATCCTGAAACGGAAGAACGAAACATTGGAGTTGAAAATAGACCGTTCCCGGTATGCGGCGGAAGTCGGGAAAAATAAAGCGCAGCCTCCGGCACAGACCGTTCCGCCGCCTGTCACTCGCGGCCCCGGTATGCCGCCCCCGGGCGTGAATCCATGAGAAACAATGAAAACATTATAATATGCAGAGGTGGCTATGAGAGCAAAGTGGACAGGCTTGACAGGAATCGCGATGATTGCCATATGCGGCTGCAGTTCCCTGGACTTTGATGCTTTTAAGGAGAAGCCTCAGGAAAAACAAACCCCGGAACGCAGTCCGTATTCCATTCTGGCCGAACCGGGAGAAGGTGCAAGAGTAATCGATAGTGGTTCATTGGAAAAAGACATGATACAGGTTGCGGAGGATACCGCCGAACCTTTGAAGACGATATCCGATGTTCCCGGTGATATACCGACGATAAAATCTCCCGATGCTCCGAAAGATGTGGATGCCCTCTTCAAGAAATTGTTCCCTGAACGCGAGGAAGGGGAAAGCGAGTATATAAAAGTAGCGATCAACTTCGATGCGGCTACGCTCGGCGATGTGATTCCGGCCTTCGCCACGCCGCTGAAGCTCAATTATATTCTCGATCCGGCCGTAACCGGCACCATCACCATGTCGCTCAAGGCCAATATGACTCCCCGGGAGGTATGGACGCTTTTTGAACAGATTCTGCAGATGGCCGGTGCGTACTGCGAGATGGAAAATCAGGTCGTGCATATTCGGCCGATTGCCAAAATTCCGCAGGAAAAGAAGATGTTCCAACCGGATTCGAATATTGAAGCCCGGCTGATCCCGTTGAAATACGTCACTGCCAAGGAACTGGTGGCGCAACTGAAACCGTTCCTGAGCGATACGGCTGCCGCAACCGGCCTCGATACGCAGAAAGCCGTGATGCTGGTGGAAAATACCGCCAACATGGGGCGTCTGCTGGCGCTGGTCGAACAGCTCGACCGGCGCGCCAAAGCCGGTTGGCATCGGGCCGTTTTCATCTGCCGCAACGTGCCGGCCTCGCAGATTCAGCAGGAGCTGCTGGAAATCCTGCCGATTCTCGGTTTCGCGGTGGCGGACGGCAAACAGGGCGCCGAAACCGGGGAAATCAGTCTGGTATGCCTTGACCGGGTGCAGGCGATTGTCGCTTCGGCGGTGACGCCGGAACCGCTGGCTGAAGTTCGCAACTGGGTGAAAGTTCTCGATAAATCGGATATCGGCGAGCAGGAGCGGGTTTTTCTTTATGAGGTGATCAACGGCAAAGCCGATGAACTGTTGAATGCCATTTCCGTAATTTTTCCCGTGGAAGGGACGACCATGAGTGCCGATTCATCCGGCAAATCGTCGACCAGTTCCGGCAGCAGCGGTTTCGGCAGCGCCAGAACTGCGGCCGGCGCCAAATCCGGAGGTACGCAAAGCAAGGCCAATACTGCCAACACTTCTTCAACAGGAACAGCCAAAAGTGAGAATACGGGAAACAGCATTTACGACACTCCCGTCAAAATCTTTGCGGACGCCGTTCACAACCGTCTGCTGATCCGTACAACACCGAGAACATATGCCATGGTGCGGGCCATCCTGAACCGGCTCGATACAATTCCGACTCAGATTCTGATGCAGATTCTGGTGGTGGAGATCGAACTCTCCGACAGCAATGAGTTCGGAATGGAATTTTCCATGACCAGCGGTTCCGGAAACCAGAAATCAATCTTCGGAACCAATTTCGAATCGCTGACACCCAATACCGGCACCGGAGCCGGACAGAGCGGCGGAACGTTCACGATTTACAATCCGAAAAATCCGGATCAGAAATTCGGCTACATCCGGGCGCTGGCCAGCAAAAACAACCTGCGGGTTCTCTCCAGTCCGCAAATCGTGGCCCGCAGCCATTCCGAAGCGAAGATTTCCGTAGGAAAACGGGTGCCGGTCATTACCAATGAGATTACCGATACGCAGTCGAGCATCGTTCCCGACAACACTTCCCTGCGCCGTTCCTACCAGTATGAAGATACCGGCATTATCCTGACGGTAACGCCGCAGGTGACGAAGGGCGGGCTGATTTCCATGTCGCTGGAGCAGATCATCTCCGATGCCGTGGAAAACACCATGCGCGGCATTGAATCTCCGATCATCAAGGAGGATGTCCTCTCCACGGAACTGGCCATCCGCGACGGCCGAACCCTGATTATGGGAGGACTGATCAAAGAAAAGCAGAATGACACAATCAGTTCCCTGCCGTGGATCATCGATATCCCTTTCCTGAGAACGTTCTTCAGCAATACCAACAAAACCCGGGAACGGACGGAAATTCTGGTGCTGATTACAGCCACGATCATCAGGGAAAATACGAATCTCGAAGAGATGGTTCGCCGTTACAATCAGGCCGTTCATGAAATCGAACAGTTTGAAAACCGGCAGTACCGGCACGTCAAGCAGGAATCGGCAACCGCGCCATCCGTACCGCAGGCGGGCGAAGCTCCCGCCGGGAAGGAGTAGGTATGCCTGAAGCCTGGAATAAAATCGAAGAACAATTGACCGCCCTTTACTCCGGTTATCCGGAGAAAGTCGCGTCGTTGGGAAGGCGTGAAGCCGACTGGCAGCTCTGCAGCTCCAGAATATTCACGGAAGTTGAGCTCCTGAACGCCTATGCCGCAGCGACCGTCTGGCGGGTTCCGGAAGATGATGAACTGGAAGAAATTGCTCCATGGCCGGAAATATCGGTCGACTATCTCAACTTCTGGTGCTGTCTGCCTTATCGCAAAGAGGGAGGACGATTGGCGATTCTTGTGGCGGATCCTTATGCCGTCGAACAGCACGACAGCTTCTTCCATCAGATCTGGGGCGTCGATACGGAATACCTGCTGATCCGGCGCAGCAAGCTCGAACACCTGATCGCGGATACCTATAATCACCGTGACGAAAACAACGACCGCAGCAGTGAGGATGATGGCGACGATGTCGAAACCTTGAAAGCCCTGGCGGGAGAAGCGAAAATCGTGCGTCTGGTGAACGAAATGTTCAATCGCGCGGTCGAAATGCGGGCGAGCGACATCCATGTGGAACCGGAAGAAGAACGGCTGACCATCCGGTTCCGCGTGGACGGAGTTCTCAACGAATACCAGACCTATCCGAAGTCCGACTATCCCGCGATCGCCTCCCGCATAAAACTGATCAGCGGTCTCAATATCGCGGAGAGCCGGGTGCCGCAGGATGGACGCACCCGGTATTCCATCGGGCGTTCGGAAATGGATCTGCGCGTCAGCACCCTTCCTACCATGAACGGCGAAAGCATTGTGCTGCGGCTCCTGAAGAAAGATGCGATTTCCTTCGACCTCGGCAATGTCGGGATGCTCCCGGATATGCAGGAGAAATTTGACCGGCTGATTTCGATTCCACATGGTATCGTTCTGGTCGTCGGCCCGACCGGCTCCGGCAAAACGACCACCCTGTACAGCGTGATCACTAAATTGAATGACCATCACCGCAAAATCATCACGGTGGAAGATCCGGTGGAATACCGGCTGCCGGGCCTGTCGCAGATGCAGGTGAATGAAAAAATCGGCGTCACCTTCGCTTCCGGGCTCCGGTCGATTGTACGGCAGGACCCCGACATTATTCTGGTCGGCGAGATCCGCGACCGCGAAACCGCCGACATCGCAATCAACGCGGCGTTGACCGGCCATCTGGTTTTCAGCACCCTGCACACCAATGACGCAGCCGGAGCTGTCAGCCGCCTGCTGGATATGGGCGTCCAGAGTTTTCTTCTGGCCTCCGCGCTTTTCGGAGTGGTTTCGCAACGGCTGGTCAGGAAAATATGCCCTCATTGCAACGGGAGCTGCATTGACGCCGAACGCGGCGGGAAGTGCCGTGAATGCAACGGTTCCGGTTTCCGGGGCCGGATGGGAATTTTTGAAATGATGATCGTCAATGAGGAGCTTCGCCAGGCGATCAACGCTTCCAGCACCAGCCAGAAGATCGAGGAACTTGCCCGGAAAAACGGCATGACCAGCATCTTCGAGGACGGGATGCTGAAAGTCGAAGCCGGGCTGACGACGGCTGATGAGGTAAAACGTTCCGCATCGGAGATCTGATATGCCGCTCTATAAATTTCAGGTAACTGACGCACAGGGGAAAGTGCAGGAAGTCACGATTGACGGGGATTCTCAGGAAGACGCCGTCAACCGTCTGCGCAACCGCCGGCTCTTCCCTGTTCAATGTTACGGCGAAGCCGGAGCGGGAACATTTGCATTCCGAAAAAGTTTCAACGTATATGCCTTCACGAACCGTCTGGTTCCGCTGCTTCAGGCGCATGTGCCGCTGGAACGTGCGCTCGGCATTATGGCGGAAGGGTGTGCCAAAGAGAAGGAGCGGGATGTGATCGTTTCTCTCCGCAAAGGACTTCATGAAGGGAAAAGTTTCTCGGAGCTGATCCGGAACCAGGGGGATCGTTTCCCGAAAATCTATGCCAATCTGGTCGAAACCGGTGAGGAGAGCGGATGCCTTGAGGCGGTGATGGGCAATCTCCAGCGCTTCATCAACGACAGTAAGGAGCAGAAGGATTTCCTGATCACGAGTTCGATCTACCCCGGAGTGATCCTGACGATCACCCTTGGGGTGCTGATGCTGGTGTTCGGGGTCTTCATTCCGCGCTTTGCTCAGATTTTCATGGATATGGGCAAAGAGCTGCCGACGCCGACTCAGATTCTGCTTTCATTCAGCCGCATCGTCAATACCCTGTGGCCGTTATGGCTGGCGCTGCTGCTTGCGGGGATCTGGTTCGCCATTCGGGTTCGGCGCGGCGGACGGGAGCGGAATTGGTGGGATCGGCAGATGATCAAAGTTCCGATTCTCGGCCGGCTGCTGGTTACGGTTGACGTCAGCCGTTTCATCCGTACACTGTCCATCCTGATCAGCAATCACGTACATCTGTTGAAATCGGTTCAAATTGCGGAAAAGGTCATTCAGAATCATACGATTGCGCAAACCTTGACCAACGTTGTCCCGGAGCTGCGCGGCGGTTCCAAACTGTCGGAGGCGCTGCGGCACAGCAAATTCATTCCTCTTGATGTGGTTCAAATGCTGCGGGTCGGAGAGGAGTCGGGCGAAACCGGCCCCATGCTGGCCAAGGTCGCCGATGAATTGGAGAAATCCGTCAAAGTGGAGATCAAGCGGCTGCTGGCGTTATTTGAACCGGCCGTCATCGTATTGCTGGCATTGGTGGTTTTGCTGGTCGTCATTTCCATCTTCCTGGCTGTCATCGAAATGAATAATGTCTGAGGTGAAAATGCTGAAATTCAAAACGAAACAGACATTGTTTATAATATGGATAATTCCTTTGATGTTTGGTGGAGCAGTCCCGGCTTTGCCTGACATCCAACGCTGTTCTTTTCTGCACGAATCTCCCGAAAATCCTGAAGAACAGATTACGGCCACTTACGTCAATAATCGGTTCAACAAATTGCAGGAACTGTATTTCACCGACTCGGATGAAAAAGCATGTCAGGGGAGACTGGAACATTGGCCGGCCTACTTAAATCCGGTTTCGTGTCCTGATCATGCAGGTTCATGCACCCGGGAGCATTACCGGTTGTTCAAGACCAATTTCGTACAACTTTACTCCTTTGAGAAAGTTCAAATCATTTATTCAAAAGAGGATTCCATACAATTCAGCTTTACCAATGCAATGGTGGTTGGCAAAGAGTCTGCACTCCCCAAACAGATTATCCGCAAAATTACTCTTACTCAAGATCGAAAAAAAGGAATTGTCACGACATCCTTCTGGAACGATGACGAGTGCAAAGAGGTATGCCGGCCGCTGAACTCGAAAATCTCCACAGTGATTCAAACACTGGATACAGCCGGACATCTGTTGAATGAACAATATCGGGATTCGACAGACGGAATCATTTCCGTTCAAGATAATCAATGAAACCCAGGAGGTCATCATGAAAAGTTGTTTTACCCTGATTGAAATGGTCATCGTCGTCGTAATCATCGGCCTTCTGGCTTCCATTGCCACTCCGCTTTACTTCCGGCATGTCAATTCCAGCAAAATTACAACGGCTAAAGCGCAAGTGCAATTATTTGAGCAGGCGGTCATGGACTTCCGGCTGGATACCGGAAAACTGCCGACGCAGAGTCAGGGGCTGGAAGTGCTGGTCACCAGGGATCAAAGCGTCAAAAACTGGAAGGGCCCCTATATCAAGGGGATTCCACTTGATCCGTGGCAAAACGAGTATGTGTACCGGATTCCGGGAGAGCATGGCGAATTCGATATCCTGAGTTATGGAGCGGATGGGCAGCCGGGCGGTGAAGACGACGATGCCGATATCGGCAACTGGATCGTCAGGGCGGAAAAAGCGAATTGACGGAGAATTCAATGCGCGTATGCCGCTTTTCTCTGATTGAACTGGTTGTTGTGGTATCGATCATTCTTCTGATTACCGGTCTGGCCGTCGGAAGAATGGGGAAAATACCCACATTCGCCACGCAGGAGAAGGTGGCTCGCGAAGTGGAGCGTCTGTTCGCGCAAGTCGGTCATATTGCGGCAATTCAGGGGCGCGAGGTTGAAATCCATTATTTCCCGGAGCGGCGTCTGTTCCAAATCGCGGATTCCGTGCAGCCGGAGAATGGCCTTGAAAAAGACAACCGCGCATTTCTGACGGAAAATTACCGTTCCTTATATTTGCCGGAAGGCGTAAGCATTGCATTCGATGGACAGGAAGAGGTAAGAGAAGCAGTTGTTTTTCAGTGTTTCCCCGACGGTACTTCGGCAGGTCCTCCGATGTTCCTGACTTTGAATGATGAACGGATTTTTATGAAATTTTCTCCATTGACCGGACGTTTGCTGGTGATTCGGGAGAGCGAAAATGAACGCTGAGCAACGATATTTCACCCTGGTGGAAGTGTTGATCGCCCTGGCGGTCCTATCCCTCGGGATTCTGGCTGGAACCGGCCTGTTATCGAGCGCACGGGAACGCTGCCGGAAAGCGGAAGCGGAATGGCGAGAACAGCACGCCATGACGCAGGCGGCGGAATATTTTCTGCTGGCCGGTACGGAACAGGAAATGCCGGAACGCTTTTTCCCGTTCTCGGACTATCGCATTTCCGTCCGCCTTGCCAATCCCATCAATCTTCCAGCGGAAGTGCCGGATCGGAAATCCGGCTGGCGGCTGGCTACGATGTACCTTCAGCTTTTCGGTCGAGACAATGAACTTCTCCGGGAGCTTTCCATTGACCGGATCATAAAAACGGGAGAAAAATGACACGGAGGTCTTTCACTTTAATAGAAATGGTCGTATCGTTGGGAATCCTGCTGATGATTCTGACGATCTCGGCAATGGCGTTGTCCGTTGTCCAAAGGACCTGGAAGTCGACAGCCGATCACGAGGCGAGTTTAAAGCAGTACCGCACGATCGATCTGATCGTGGATGTCGCATTCCGCAATGCCATACCATTCTATTGGCGTGACCGCAATAACAAGGAAGTGATGATTTTCGCAGGGGAACCCGATGCCGTGACGCTTGCTTATCTGCACCGGATCAACGATCGCCGGGAAGGTGGAATCCGCTTCCTCCGGCTATTCCGTCAGAATCGCCGGCTGATCGCCGAATACCGGAAACTGCCGTTCCTGTACGACGGCGCCGAAGAATTTGAATTCGAGCGGGAAGTCATTGCCGAAAATGTCACCGGCCTGAGTTTCATTTACGCCGATCGCCGTGACGACCGGCTTGAGTGGCTCGAAAGCTGGGATGCCGAACAGATGAAAAACCTTCCGCTGGCAATCCAGATGGAAGTTCGTTTCAGTGACGGGACACAGCAGAACTGGCTGCGTCGAACTGCCGGCAGCGGACAATTTCAGGAATGGGGGCGGCGTTTAAAGACGCAGAAATAACGATGGAACGATCACATGAAAAAGGCATTGCTCTGGTTTCCGTTCTGGGAATGCTGGCGACGTTTATGCTGTTGACGGCCGTAATCGTGGCCCTCTCACAGACGCAGCGGTATACCGTTTCAACCTCCACACAGTTGGGAGATTCCGTCTACCGCAGCGAAAGCGCGGTCAATCGCACGATCTGGCTTTTGATGAACGACCGGGCGGTATTTCCGGACCGGGCATTGAAAAAGGAGAGTGAGCAGTTATTGCGGCGGGAACGATTTCAGGCGGACGGTCAACCGCGATTTTTCCTGGTGGATGAAACCGCGGTTGAGGTCGTCATTCGGGATATGAATGCCGGAATAACACTTTCCGGGTATAATCCGGGGGCCGCATTCAACTTCCTGACGGCCCGGTTGAGTGACAATCCGACATTGAAGCAGCATTTCGACCCGTTCAGGGACCGTTTGATGGATTACACGGATTCGGATGAGCTGCTTCGGCCGAACGGCATGGAGCGCGCCGATTACGAAACCATGAAGCTCCAACCGCTGCCCCGCAATGCGCCGCTTCAGTTCCGCGAGGAAATCCTGTGGATACCCGGCTCGGAATTTTTCATCAGGCCGGATTCCGGCGGCCGGTTGGCGGATATCAACCTGATTCCTCCGCGCGGGTTGCGCTTCACCGCCGGCCGTCCGCATTTTTTCAGTGCTTCTTTGGAGCTGATTCAGGACAAATGCGATTTTACCGACCGGGAGCTGGAAACTATTGCGGAATTAAGGCAACGAATCATAGCTGGCGAGAGTTCCATAGAGGAAGCATTTTCTCATTATCCGCTCTGGTATGAAACCTTGAAAAAACAGTTCTCTTTTACGGAATCAGCCTATTACACCCTGGAAGCAAAAATATCGCCGCAGGAAAAAATTCCGTCACGTCGATTGTTTGTTTCCCTTCGGTTAAGCAGTACTTTAGGCGAACAGAATATACAATTTTACGAATGGATAATCTTATAAGTGGAGTTGAACACATTTTTTTTAGCTTTTCTTCACTTCATCTATTGACATCCGGTTTGTTTTGAGGTATAATTGAAGTAGTTGATGTCGGAGCCGTTTTCAGGTTTGTGAGATTCAATCGAGTGACTGACTGCTTGAGGGGGAATCATGGGATCAATGAAATCCAGTCCGCAGAGTACTGAAGCACCGCTGCGATCCGTGTTTTCCTCATCAATTTCATACGCTATCATTCGTCCTTTTTATAGCAACGGGACCTATTTCAAGCAGGAGGTAGCGTATGACATCGAAGCTTTCACTGTTCCTGTTCCTTTGTGCCGCCGGGTGTTATCTGGGAGCGGCGGATACTCCTGCTGAAACTGCCGCGCCGCCTGAAACCAAAGAGGCGCTTGTCATTTCATCTTTGCCTGACAATATCAAACTGATTATCGGGCAAGCCAAGGATACATTTTACGTTCCGCGTGTGAAGGCGATCCACGCCCTGCCGACCAACATGCCGCAGGATCAGATCGATGCCTGTTACGATTTCCTCTATCAGAAACTTGAAAAGCAGTCCCTGCCGGATCTCCAGTTCAACGGCCTGAAAAACGAACTGGTCTTCGCGCTGATGAAACAGCGCAAGAAGCCTGCCGAACTCGCCGGGCATCTGGTCAAGATGTATAAGGATAAATCCTACGACACCACATGGCGTGATTACTGTGTCCAGTTCTTCGGGAAGTGGTATCCGAATGCCCCCGACAACCAGGGACGCAAAGAGATGGTGGCCGGCCTGTGGGATGCATTGAAGAATGAACGGGACACCCGCATTGCAGGAGCAGCAAGTTCACAGCTGTGCTTCCTCGCCCGCAAACATCCGGAATTCAGCAAAGACGAAGTGTCCGCCGCCAGTCTGGATGCCTTGACTGATCCCAAATGCGCCAACATCAGCAAAGTAGCCCTCCTGCAGACGTGCGCAATCCTCGGTAATGAAAAGGCCCTCCCGGTGGCCAGAAAAATCGCAGCGACAGAAAAAAATCCCCTGATGCGTGCTTCAGCCATCGCCGCCATCGGAACTTTAGGAAATCAAGAGGATTTGAAATTCCTCCGGGAATTGGAAACTTCCAGTGATATGAGACTTCAGATACCGGCTCAAGCTGCAATTCAAAAGATTACGGTCAAGTCTCAACAATAAGGGAGATGGTATCATGAAGAAACAATATCTGGCATTTCTTCTTATTTCCGGGTTGATGCTCAGTACCGCTTATGCGAATCTCGGAGTCCAGAAAGGCGGTTGCGGGCCGGATTCTGCTGAGGGGGGCGGTGACGGAAGCGGAAATGGCGGTGGTTCCGGCGGAGCTGGTGGCGGCGGAGCTGGAGGCGGTGGCGGTGGTGCACTGAAGCCCATGCGTCTACCGGGATTAGGCAGTGGGTATGGTTACGGTGGCGGTTACGGAGGCGGGTCATCCGGTTCGGATAGTTCAGGTGGTTCTGCGCCCGGCGAAACTCAAGCCGACTGTCCGTGTAACGGATGCGAAGGAACTGTTTGTCCTAATCAGGGAGCCGGTTCCGCGTCTCCAGGTTCTGCCGGAAGTGCCCCCGGACATAGCGGCCCGTCGGCAGTGGTAAAAATGAAAAATGGTTCTGTTGACGTTTCGATTTCTTTTGGATCGCCGGCGACGGAAAATATCGGTGTGACCGGCTATTTCAGCATCTATGCCGAAAAACCGTCTTCAGTCATTTTTTCCCCGCAAATGCTGCAATACAACAATCCTCTGCTGAATCGGATCAGTCAGAATGTGATTAACAGCAGTTATAAAGATTCGATCGGCATTGCATATGCGACGGCGCCGAATACTCGTGCAGCCGCCAATAACGGTGCGGGAGTCATCGCCGGAGCAAATAATGATTTTCAGGGCGGATATGGTGAAAACATTATCAGCAATTCATTGCCATCCGGCATTACTCACCAAGTCCAGATGATCGGTGCAAACCGGCAGGCAATGACATTTGATTTCTCGCCGGACAATTCAACAGCTTCCATGAGTGGAGAATCCGCTCACATGGGCTATAAGATGCAGATGGTGAATCAGAATGGCGAACCGGTAACTTCAAGTCCATATTATTATGATCTTTATTTGGGACGCGGCAGTTTTGTCCGTTATCAGGTGTCGACCGGATTCCCGGTGTCCTATCACACTCCCTCCGGGCGTGTTTTGAAAAACAGTGCAGCTTCTGTTGGTTTGGAAGCCGTATATGATGCCGATGGGACGATTCGGCAGATCTGGTCATTGGCCGACGGGCTTGCGGACGTGGTGATTACTGCAATCGGCGCCAGCTATGAAATTCGTTTCTATTTGCCATCGCAGGTGGGAGCGAAAGCGGACGGCGTGTATCAGGTTACCGGAACTCCGTATATGACGCTCAAAATAGAAAAAGGAGAAAGTCAGGCTGAGGTCAACATCACCAAAACCGTAGGCGGAGTTTCCACTTTGACTCTCTATCGATACAGCTATGCCGCAGAAGGATGGATCGTATATTATCCGGATGATTTGGCGGTAAACTCCAAAAGTACAAGCTATGACAATTCACATACGATCAGAACGGTATCGGAAGTTCTGAAGACCCCTGACGGACAGGTTGCCAAGAAAATTCAGAAAGTATACCAGAAATACAACTTCGGAGACCGCTTGATGTCTTCGACATTGGATCCGGATGGTCTGAATCTGCGCTCAAGTTATACCTACTACACGAACTCCAGTCAAAAAGGAAGTTACGGCAAAAAGGCAACTCAGAGTCTCGCAGATGGTTCCTGGACAACATATCAGTATAATAACGACGGTTGGGAAACCGTGCTGATTTCACCTTGGCTGAACGGTGAATTCAATTCCGCAGCCGCACAGAATGTTGCAACCTATCTGTCATATACCCCTTTGGATTCACGGGATGTTCTGGTTCCGGAAGACAAGCGGCCGCGTACCATTGAACAGAAGATTCTCGGCATTACGACCCGCAAAAAATTTCGGGCTTATTATTTTGAGGATAACGCCTATGTGGAGGTTCAGGAAATCGGAACGACGCAGGCGGCCCAGTGGGGCGATGCGTCCAATCTCCGTACCGTCTGGAAATATTATCCCAAAGGGGAATGTACCTCAGCTTCGGCAGGCCGCCTGAAACAGTTGATCAAGCCGGACGGCACCACCGAAACTCACAGCTATGAATACGGCAATTTACAACAGAATGCTTCTGATGGCACCGTGACATTCACACCGGGAACCGGAAACGCAGTTCGGGAGTATATCGTTTATGGAACAACGGAATCCCCGGATGGCATTGCCTATAAAACCAGCCGCGAAGAACGGCTTTTCAATGAATACGGTGACCGGATTTATACCGCGGCGCAAATCTATACTGGCAGCAGTTACGAAACGGCGATGTGGGTCAGAAATCAATTCGACGAACAGCACCGGATGCTGTCCGAGCGGAAGAGTAATGGAGAGTTGTCCGAATACACCTGGAACTGCTGCCAAAAGGAATCCGAAATCCTCTCGGACGGAACTCAGTACCTCTATACCTACGACGCACTGCTTCGCATGGTCAGCAAAACGAAGGTCGGCATCGGCGACCAGCCCGATCAGGTCACAACTTATCAGTATAACGCCGCAAATCAAGTGGTCAACGAGACAACTACCAGCGGAGAGTTGAGTGAGTCCATCAGCAGGGAATACAATCAGGCCGGATTGAAAATAAAAGAAACTGACAAGGCTGGCTTAGTGACCTCAATTGCATATTCGGCAGGAGTTAATTCAGGTGCAAATCGACATGGAGTCAAGATTACAGTTGTCATGCCGGGAGGTTTTACGTTAAATGATACGAAACACTGTGACGGAAGCGATGAATCCTTGACAGGAACTGTTTCTGTATCAACCTACTATCGTTACGGAGTCGATGGAGACGGTTCTGTTTGGGGACGAGAATTAATCGGCAGTCCTGATTCATTGCGCAGAAAAACGATTACATTAAACTTGACTGGTCGGGTCGTTTCCAGTATCAGTTCCGGTTACAATGGAAATGTGGAAGAACATTTCTACTACAACATTAAGAATCAATTGACTGGAATAACCAAAACTGGTTCAGCTCCCTTGCTGATTGAATACAATTCACTTGGAGAACAAGTTCGAATTGGCCTTGATGTTGATGCAAATGGAAGTTTGGAACTTTCGTCCAATGACCGCATTTGGGATACGAATAATGAATATGTTCAGGAAAATGGCTGGTGGAAAAAATCTATCGACAAAACCTATGGTATTACAGGAAGTTCAGATGCTACCGTCATATCAATCAATAAAGAGCGGTTTTCCGGCTTTGCTTCCGGCGTAGCCGCGGAACTGCAGTTGCAAGACATTCATGGCAATGCCACGGTTTTAACCGAAATGCTTGACCGTGCCAATAAGCAAATAACAGAATCGGCCCTAGAACCAGACTCTGCTGTGGCTGTACAAAAAGTTACAGTAAACGGATTAGTGATTTCGGAACGGAGTAAAAGTAATCTGACTACAACATATGGATATGATGCACTTTCCCGCCTGGTGACCATTACTAAGTCTCGTATTGGAACCACTACCATTGCTTATCATTCCGATACAGGTAAAAAAGGTCTCCCGGCAACCATTACCGATGCAGCTGGAAATACAACAAGTTATGATTTCGATACCTCCTCCGGACGTCTGCTCTGGCAGAAAAACGCTATGGGGAAATACATTCGCTATGCTTACAACAGTTACGGACAAATAACCCGGATTTGGGGAGACACCCAGTATCCGCGGGAATTCGACTACAATAATCTCGGTCAGCTGATTATGATGAAAACCTACCGGACCGGGAATGATTGGGGTAATACGGAATGGCCCGGTCAAAGCATTGTTGGAGATATCACTGGCTGGAACTATGACGCAGCTTCCGGCTTAGTTGTCTCAAAAATTGACGCAGCATTGAAATCTGTGAATTACACCTATACTGTTGACGGTAAACTGGCAAGCCGCACCTGGGCACGTGGTATAGTGACCAATTACAGTTATGATTCGGCAACGGGACAGTTGCTGAAGGTCGATTATGCCGACGATACACCCGATATCACCTATACTTATAACCGGCTCGGACAACTGGCCACCGTGCAGGATGCGGCCGGACCCCGGACATTCGGCTATAATACCACGTTTGATCGAATCAGTGAAACAATCAACGGAATTTACAATAAGGTGTTGACATACGCCTATGCGACGGCGGGAGTAAAAGGGCGTTATCTCGGATTCTCGCTTGACAATGTGTCGAACAGCACTTACAGTTATGACAGCTACGGCCGCTTGAACCAGATCGACGGCTTCGGCGGAGCGTTCCAATACACGCGCCTGGCCAACAGCGGGCTGATTGAAAATCTGATCCGGCCGAACGGAGTAAACAGTACCTGGAGCTACGAGGCGCACCGGAATCTGGTGACGCAGCTGGCGAACGGAAGCGTGAGTACGTTCGGTTATGTAAACGACGCTTTGGGGCGGTGGACAAGCATGAGCCGTGGGGGCAGTGCATTCGCAATCCCGGATGTGATCACCTATGGCTATAACGACCGGAGCGAAGTGATTTCGGCACTGTCGAATGTAAATGAAAACTATCACTATGCCTACAACTTCGACCCGATCGGCAACCGGCAGACCGCGACTCTCTCCGGAACCGGTTGGAACTACACCAGCAACAACCTGAACCAGTATACGGCGCTGTTGTTCGGTGGCATGACGCAGAATCCGACCTATGACTTCGACGGGAATATGCTGATTCGCGACGGCTGGACGCAAACATGGAATGGCGAAAACCGCCTGATCGAAACGATAAAGGGCGATACACGCCTGACCTTCGCCTACGACTATATGGGTCGCCGCGTGGAAAAGAAGGTCTACAATGGTGAAACTGTGACGAAACACCTCCGCTTCGTCTACAACGGCTACAAGCTCGCGGAAGAACTGAATGCATTGGATGATAATGCGACGCTACGCAAATACACTTGGCAGGATGGGATTGATCTGGACGTGCCGCTAAGTGTCCATGACGCAACGGTAAACGCAACCTACTTCTACACGACGGACGCGAACAAAAACGTAAGCGAACTGACCGACGGCAGTGGCGCGGTAGTCGCCCACTACGAATACGCCCCCTTCGGTGCCCAGACCATCGCCACCGGAGCCTACGCCGCAGCAAATCCCTTCCGCTTCAGCAGCGAGTACTACGACCCCGAAACCAAGCTCATATACTACAACTACCGCTACTACGATCCACAACTCGGTAGGTGGCTCAGTAGAGATCCGATCGGGGAAGAAGGCGGCTGGAATCTTTATGGAATGGTAAAGAATAATTTAATTTCTTTTTCTGATTACTTAGGTCTAGAAGTTCCTGCAATGGATTCCGTGACAGCCAATCCGTCAGTAGCTACAGGAATGAATTTGACTAGAGGGATGGGCTTCAAAGATGTTGCCAAACGAATGCTTCTTGATGGGCTAAAAAATCTTCTCAAACCACTTCTTGATCTGTTACAACCTTGTTCTGAGGATAAGCCTGCTACTGAAGAATCGGATTCGTCGACAGAAGAAACAAATAAGGATAAAGTCAAGCCAAAAGATCCAATGGATGATTATCCAACCGATCCTGATGATTGGACTCCTCCGGAAAATGTTCGTGAGGAGACTAAGACAAAAGATAATACAGGTGGAAGACATCGCCAATGGAAAGATAAAGAAACAGGAAAAACAGTTCGACGTTGGGATAAGGAAGGACGAGAAAACGGAAAAGAGCGACCTGCTCATTGGCATGATTATACTAAAGATGATGGTTCAACGCATATCCCGCCAAATCGTTAGTCGTACACAAAATACTTTAATAGGTAGGTAATTTATGAAAATTCACGAGATGATACAAGATGATGGTACTTTTGATCTAAGTATTGAAATGAATGATAATGATATTGATCTCTTAATAAATGCTCTGAATCATTTAAAAGAAAACAATAACTATCATTTTCATATTGTAAATAATTTTAACCATAATAACAATAAATTATGCGATCTTGAAATTTCTTATAATTCAACCGCTGAAAATGATTTTGAAGCGCTTATATCATCTAAAATACATTACTGCAATGATGCTGATTTTAAGAATCTTTAAAAGTCGTACTACTCAAAGTTATTTCTGTTCAAGAAATAAAAATGAATGTGATGTTGATTGAAAATCTAATACATTGCATATGTAATAGCTTACGATTACATGGGGCATAGAATTGAGAAAAAAGTCTTTGACGGCGACAGCTTAAGTTGTTTTTCAACAGATTTCTCATATTCAAGTTTACAAAACTGCAAGTTTCATAATTCTGACCTTATCAGGTCTATTTTCTGGAAGGCTGATTTGCGGGGAGCTGATTTTTCAGCAGGTTCCGGTAAAGAGCCTGCTGATTTGTCGGATGCTGATTTACGAGAAATTAAATATGATGAAGCGACAAATTTTTCTGGAGCCTACTATTCAGCTCGGACGTATTTCCCAAAATCATTCAGGCCCCAGGAACATAATATGCAATTGATGGAATCTTCTATCGACTCTCAGTGGAAACAGTTTTGATACCGGTGTGATCAATGAAAAATACAGATGATATCTGATGTAAAAGCTGGAATCGGCAATCATTTCATGGCAAGAATTGGTAATAATACTCAATTCAAGATATTGAATAGCAGTATTATCCGGTATAATTTGGAAAAATTTCACGATATTATAAGAGTTGCTCTTGCTTTTTTCTTCGTTTTGAGGTATAATTGTAAGTAGAGTTTTGGCGATGTTTCTGTTCACAGGTGTTAATTCATTCTCAATTTTGTGAATTTGCGAAAATATGAAACTCTAAGCTAGAGGGGGGACGGATATGTCAGTCCTGTTCGAGAAGGCTCCGGTGGCGCAGCGCAAGTTGGTGTCTGACTTCGGTTCACTGTTCAACCTCTCTGCTGTATTTTTCTTTTTGTTGTTTCCCCTTACGTTCTTCCTTGATCTCTCCTACCTTTTGAAAATCATTCAAAAGCGCCTGAGCTCCTGCGTTGTAATCACCCTGCTTTAAACGTTCCCTCACGGGGGAAACCTCTGGGGGAAATCATGCCCTTCAGGGGTTTTTGTGCTTAAAATTCAAGGATATGTAATATATGACCGCATAAAAATCACGCAAAACAAAGGGGGTTGCCATGAAAAAGTCAACTTGGACTCGGTATTTCGCTTTTGTGTTCTTCACTGCACTGTGTTTCTATGGCGGAAGCAGCCTGATTGCAGCCGAAGAGGCGGATGCCGATAATGATGGAATCCCGGATTCCGTTGAAGTAGCCCAGGGATATGACCCGGCCACTCCCACCCGTATCATCTATGTCGACTGTACTCGTAGCGATGATTCCGGAGATGGATTGAGCGAAGCGACAGCCAAAAGAAGCATCAAGGCCGGCGTCGACGCCGCCAAAGTCGCAGATGTGGAAAATGTCGTAATCGTCGCCCCGGGAATTTACACAGGCCCCGATAACCGTGAAATCAATTTTGGAGGTTACAACATCAAGCTGCGAAGCAAACGCGGCTCTCCCGAAACAATCGTCGATCTTCAGCGGCAAGGCATTTTCCTGTACGTCAAGAGTCATGAATCGAAAGAAAATACCTGGCTGGATGGGTTTACAATCAAGAACGGTCAGGGACAGTATAACGGCGGTGCGGTCGAGGTAAGCAATTCCTCCGGCCTCACCGTCAAAAATTGTGTATTCAGCGATAACCGCGTCGGAGGTTCCGGCGGCGCTCTCTATGCGTATAACTCCAATGTCGATGTTTTCAATACCAGATTTTTCAATAACCATTACAAGCAAAACGAAGATTCGGGCTATCCGGAATCCGGCGGCGGTGCGATTTATTTCGGTTCCGGCACCTACAATGTTTCGAACAGTGAATTTCTGAACAATTCGGCGACCAATGGCGGCGCGATCAATCTCTCCGAAGGAACTTTGAACCTGACTTCCTGCGCTTTCCGTAATAACATGGCGACTTACGGCGGCGTCTTATATATGTATTATTCTGGCACGGTCAATCTGACCAACTGCCTGGTCCTGAACAATTCCGCCAATTACTACGGCTTTATGAACTGCGGCTACGGCAGCAATGTGACAATCACCAACAGCACGATTCTGAACAGCGTATCGAAAAGCGGCGCCGACTTGTACATCGACGGAACGCTGAATATGTACAACTCGATTTTCAATGGAAACTATACCGGTTCTCCGGCTGAAATCGCCTACTCCTGCACAACGCAGGATTGTTCGGCTTTGGGGACAGGAAATATTTCCGCCGATCCGCAGGTTACCGCGGCCGGATACCTGAAAGTCAATTCTCCCTGCATCGATACCGGAAGCGCAGACTATGCCCCCGAAAAGGACTACGCCGGCCAGAGCCGGCCGGTCGGTTCGGCGCCCGACATGGGATGCTTCGAGTTTCTGGACAGTGACAGCGACGGGATTCCCGACTGCGTGGAAATTGCCGCAGGAATGAATCCGAACGATGCCTCAGACGCTTCCGGCGACGCCGACAACGACGGTTTGACCAATCTTCAGGAGTTCCAGTCAGGCACGAATCCCGGGAAGGCCGATTCCGATGACGACGGCATTGCCGATGGCGTTGAATTGGCTCAGGGGTACGATCCCATATTCTATACTCTGATGGTTTATGTCGATCCCTCAAAGTCCGATGACAGCGGAGACGGTTTGACGCAGGCGACAGCCAAGAAAACGATCAAGGCAGCCGTCGAGATGTGCAGTAAAACTCTGGAAAACGTGATCATGCTGATGCCGGGAACTTATTCCGGCGAAAACAATCGCAATTTCGATCTGGATGGATTCAACATCAAAATCCGCAGCACCGCGGGAGCTGCGACGACAATCATCGATCTGGAAGGAGCGGCCCGCTTTATCTATCTGCGGAATGGAACCCGGGAAAGTCTTATCGAGGGAATCACCCTGCGCAACGGCCGAACCGATTATGGTTCGGCGATTCGCATCGATAATATGGCTCCGGTTGTGAAGAATTGTATTTTTGAAGGCAACTACGCAACCCAGCGGGGAGCGTTGTATTTCGGCAGTTCATCGGGCCGGGTGATCAACTGTGTATTCAACGGCAACGAAGGAGATCGCGGCGGCGCGCTTGCGCTGATCGGCAACAGCATGACTTCTGTTGAGGGAACGACTTTCTCCTCCAACTACGCCAGGAATTACGGTGGAGCGGTCTATCTCAACGATGGTGCCGGAATGACGATTGACGCAACCGGATTTTTCCACAACCGGGCAGCCAAAGAAGGCGGAGCGATCAGTTTTTCCGGGAACAATAAACTCACTCTCACCAATGTGCTGTTCAACGGCAACAGAGCGACGGAAAACAATTCCGATATTCTGGCGGACAACAGTTCGCAGCAGTATACACTGACGAATGTGACGATGATGAACGGCATCAGCCCGAATAATCAGGCTTGCCGCTTTGACGGAACACCGACCATTTCCAACAGCATTATCCTCGGCAATGTCACCTGCAGTTCCGACCGTCCGCTGACCGCAAACAACAATTGTACGACGAATGACTGGAGTGAGCGCGGCAGCGGAAATATCACGTCCGATCCTCAATTGACAGCCAATGGCTATCCGCTAAGTTCCAGTCCCTGTATCGATGCCGGAACCATGACCGACGCGCCGGCCAAAGATATGGACGGCGTGGCCCGTCCGGCCGGAGCCGGGATTGATATCGGCTGCTATGAATATCTCGATACGGATGCGGACGGCATTCCGGATGTGGTGGAGACTGCCGCGGGATTGAATCCGAACGATCCGGCTGATGCGGCGCTGGATCTTGACGGCGACGGTATTTCCAACCTTGATGAATTCCGCCGGGGAACATCGATTTCCTCCACGGATACCGACGGCGATGGAATTCCGGACAATGTCGAACTTGCCAACGGTTATGATCCGTTGGTTTTCACCCGGATTGTTTATGTGGACGCGGCCCGGCCCGATGACTCCGGCAATGGCGGCAGCGAAGCCGCAGCCAAGAAGAGCATCAAGGGAGCGGTCAATATCTCGAAAACTCTGTTTGAAAATGTGATCCTGGTCAAACCGGGAACTTATACCGGCGTTGACAACTACGGAATCAACTTCAGCGGATATGACATCAAGATTCGCAGCCTCGGCAATGCGGGAAATACGATCATCGACCTTGAAGGGAATGGGCCGTTCATTACATTGAACTCCGGCGAGAGCGCCAACTCCTGGCTGGATGGTTTTACGGTCCGGAACGGTTATGCCGCCAGTTACGGTATTGCCCTGTACCTGAACAATGCCGGTATGGATATCCGGAACTGTATTTTCGAGAACAACAATTCCGGCAAACTTGTACGGTATGAGTACGGCGAAGGCATGTATGAGGAATATTGGGAAGACGCCAATATGACCGCCGCGGTTTACGCGCAGGGCCGACCGATCCGGGTGACCAATACCATCTTCCGCAACAATACGTCGCGTGAAACCATGTATGGCGGAATGGATGGCGGCAACTCCGGAGCACTGAATCTGGTGAGCAACCGCGGCACTGTGATCGACAACTGCCTGTTCTCCGGCAACCGTGGTTATGGAGCCGGAGCAGTTGTGATGGCCGGCGGTGAAGTCGAAATCACGAACTCCCGGTTCCTGAACAACCATTCATTCTACAATGGCGGAGCGATCAGCGGTTCCTACAACTATTATTCATATGATGACAGTCGGCCGAACGTGCTGACGATGAAAAACTGTCTGCTTCTGGGCAACCGGGCCGTCTATGATTATTCCGATTTGTACATGTACTACTTCCAGACGAATCTTTATAACGTGACGATTGCAAATGGAAACAGCCGGGATGGCAGAAGCGTCTATTTTGAGCGTAATGCTACGGTGCTGAATTCCATTATCACCGGCAGTATGAACAAAGGGAATATTACCTTTGTCGCCAAAAACAATTACAATCCGGCCGATTGGAGTTCCTACGGCACCGGAAATATCACTGCCGATCCGATGCTGACCGCCGGCGGTTATCTGAAGGCCGGTTCTCCGTGCATTGACGCCGGAACGGATGAAGAACTGATCATCAAGGACATCGACGGCGTGACCCGCACAGCCGGTTCAGTCGATATCGGCTGTCAGGAATTTGTGGACTCCGATTCGGATGGAATCCCCGATAACATCGAAACGGCGGCCGGCTTGAATCCGAATGACGCTTCCGATGCGGCAGGAGATCTTGACGACGACGGTCTCTCGAATCTGGCGGAATACCTGAATGGAACGAAAATCAATATTGCCGACAGTGATGGCGACGGTCTCTCTGACGGGGTTGAGGTCACACAGGGATATAATCCGGCCTATACCACCAGATTCGTATATGTCAATTCCGCAACCGGCAGCGATGACAATGATGGTCTGAGTGAGGCCAATGCGGTCCAGACTCTGAAGAAAGCCATTGCCTTGTCACAGGAAAGCGGCTTTGAAAATGTGATCATGGTTGCGGCGGGCGTTTATTCCGGCGACGGCAACAAGAATCTTGACTTCGGCGGCTATAACATCAAGCTTCGCAGTGCTGCCGGAGCGGCGGCAACGGTCATCGACTTGGAAAACAGTGGGCGTTTCCTCTACCTGACCCGTGGCGAAACGCTTGATTCCTGGCTGGATGGATTTACGATTAAGAACGGCAGCGGCGATTACGGCGCCGCATTGCGTTTCAGCAAAGCGGTCATGACCGTCAAGAACTGTATTTTTGACGGGAATGTGACCTCCAATTACGGTGCGATCTATTCGGCAACCAGCAACAATATGTTGGTACAGAATACGAAGTTCGTCAATAACAGAGCTTCACGCGGTGCAGCTTTTGCTGGTGACAACGCCCTGAATGTCCTCTTTGACAGAGTTGTATTCCAGGGGAACCGAGCCTCCAGCCACGGCGGTGTGATTTATCAGGATGACACCACGGTAAAAATCACTCGTTCGCGGTTGCTGAACAATCAGTGCGGCGATCAGGGCGGCGCAATTTTCATGACCGACAGTACTTCCCGTCTGGAAGTTGAAAATTCGCTGTTCAACGGCAACTGGTCACGCGAAAGTTATTCCGACATCTCCAGCGACAACGGCAACCATGTCTGCAAACTGACGAATGTGACGATGTTCAACGGCATCGCTCCGAATGACTGGAGCTGCCGGTTCGAAGGGAATATCACGATCCTGAATTCGATCATTCAAGGACAGGTCTACTACCACAATGACCGGCCGCTGGTCGCGAACAATAACTGTACGACGAACGATTGGAGCGAGCGCGGCACTGGAAACATCATGTCCGATCCGAAGCTGACTACCGCCGGCTATCTGTTGGCCGGTTCACCGTGCATCGATACCGGAACTGCAACGGGAGCGCCGAATACGGATATTGACGGCGTCAGCCGCCCGGCTGGAAATGGCGTGGATATCGGCTGTCAGGAATTTAAGGATTCCGATGGGGACGGGATTCCCGACAATGTGGAGGTAGCGGCAGGATTGAATCCGAATAATCCTGACGATGCAGTGCTTGACAGCGACAATGACGGCATCAGCAATCTCGACGAATATCGCAACGGCAGTGCGATCGGCAATGCCGATGCGGACGGCGATGGAATTTCGGATGCCGATGAGATCGCATTGGGCTATGATCCGTCCCGTTTCACTCAGATCGTCTATGTTGACGGAACAAACGGCAATGATGACAATGACGGCTTGACCCAAGCTGCCGCCAAAAAGACGATCGGTGCGGCAATCACCGCCGCCCGCAGCATCGGGCGGGAAAATGTGATTCTGGTCGCCGCCGGCACCTATACCGGAACCGGCAATAAGGAGCTGGATTTCGGCGGCTACAATATCAAGTTGCGGAGCATTTCCGGCGCAGCTCAAACCATTATCGACCTGGAGGGCGAAGGCCGCTTTCTGACTCTGCAGAATAAAGAGAATATGACCAGCTGGCTGGATGGCTTCACCATTCGCAATGGTTATAAAGACAGCTACGGCGTGGCGGTTTACCTGAACAATGCCGGTATGGATATCCGGAACTGTATCTTTGAAAACAACAATTCCGGCAAACTCGTGCGGTACGAGTACGGCGAAGGCATGTATGAGGAATATTGGCAGGATGCCAATATGACCGCTCCCGTCTATGCGCAGGGCTGGCCGATCCGGGTGACGAATACGATATTCCGAAACAACACCTCTCGCGAAACCATGTACGGCGGTGAAGGTGGTAATTCCGGAGCTTTGAATCTGGTGGGAACTCGCGGTACGGTGATTGACAACTGCCTGTTTACCGGCAACCGCGGCTATGGAGCCGGTGCGGTCGTAATGGCCGGCGGCGAGGTTGAAATCACGAATTCCCGGTTCCTGAACAACCACTCTTTCTACAATGGCGGTGCGATCAGCGGCACCTACAGTTACTATTCGTATGACGACGAACGTCCGAATATTCTGACGATGAAGAACTGTCTGCTGCTGGGCAACCGGGCTGTCTATGATTATTCCGATTTGTACATGTACTACTTCCAGACGAATCTTCATAACGTGACGATTGCGAACGGAAGCAGCCGGGATGGCCGCAGCGTTTATTTCGAGCGAAACGCCACGGTAAAGAATTCCATCATCGCCGGAACCATGAACAAAGGCAACATCACTTTTGTTGCCAAAAACAATTATAATCCGGATGACTGGAGCTCTTTCGGGACCGGGAATATTACAACCGACCCGATGCTGACCGCCGGAGGCTATCTGAAGGCCGGTTCGCCGTGCATCGACGCCGGAACGGATGAAGATCTGCTCATCAAGGATATTGACGGCGTGACCCGCGCAGCCGGTTCGGTCGATATGGGATGTCAGGAGTTCGTGGACTCCGATTCGGATGGAATTCCCGACAATATCGAAACCGCTGCCGGTCTGAATCCGAATGACGCTTCGGATGCCGCAGGGGATCTCGACAACGATGGCGTGAAAAACCTGGATGAATATTTCAACGGCTCGAAGATCAATATCGCCGACAGCGACGGAGACGGTATTGCCGACGGTATCGAAATCGCTCAGGGATATCATCCGGCATATGTTACGAGAGTGATATACGTCAGTACGACCGGCAGCGATGACAATGACGGTTTGAGCCCTGATAACGCGGTATTGACGCTGAAGAAGGCAATCACACTGTCGCAGGAAAGCAACTATGAGAACGTCATTATGGTTGCCGCCGGAACTTACACGGGAGCCGACAACAAAAATCTTGACTTCCAGGGATATAATATCAAACTGCGCAGCAGTGCCGGAGCGGAAACGACCATTATCGATCTTGAAAACAGCGGTCGGCTTCTTTATCTGACTCGCGGCGAAACGCTTGATTCCTGGCTGGATGGTTTTACGATCAAGAACGGCAGTGGCGATTACGGCGCCGCATTGCGTTTCAACAAAGCCGTCATGACCGTCAAAAACTGTATCTTTGACAGCAATATATCTTCCAACTATGGCGGTTCGATCTATTCTGAAAGCAGCAGCAATCTGCTGGTTCAGAATACGAAATTCGTGAACAACAAAGCTTCGCGCGGCGCCGCTTTCGCCGGTAACAACTCAAAGAACACCCTCTTTGACAGAGTTGTATTCCAGGGGAATCGCGCCTCGACTCACGGCGGCGTACTTTATCAGGACGATACTACGGTAAAGATAGTCCGTTCGCGGCTGCTGAACAACCAGAGCGGAGAATATGGCGGCGCGATCTTCATGACGGACGGTACTTCCGGATTGGAGGCGGAAAACACGCTGTTCAACGGTAACTGGGCAATCAGCGATGATTCCGATATCGTCAGCGACAATGGCAACCAGATCAGCAAACTCACCAACGTCACGATTTTCAATGGCATTGCCAGAAACAACCGCAGTTGCCGGTTTGAGGGGCAAATAACCGTCACCAACAGCATTATTCAGGGATATGTCTACTATCATAACGATCGACCAATTATTGCGAATTATAATGCGGTCCGGGATGATTGGAGCCAGCGCGGAACCGGAAACTTTACTTCCGATCCGAAATTGACCGCAGCCGGCTATCTGCAGGCCGGTTCGCCGTGCATTGATGCGGGCACGACTGACGGTGCTCCTGATGTTGACCTCGACGGAGTGACACGTCCGGCCGGGAATGGCGTGGATATCGGGTGTCAGGAATTTGTGGACTCTGACGGGGACGGGATTCCCGACAATGTGGAGATCGCGGCGGGACTGAATCCGAATAATCCGGACGACGCCGGACTCGACAGCGATAATGACGGCGTCAGCAATCTTGATGAATACCTCTCCGGCAGTATCTCCAACGCCGCCGACAGTGACGGCGATGGAATTTCCGACCAGGCAGAACTCGCCGCCGGTTATGATCCGGCCCGGTATACCCGGATTATTTATGTCAATGGTTCCAGCGGCAGTGATGATAACGACGGCTTGACGCCGGAAACGGCAAAACTGACGATCGGTTCGGCAATCACTGCTGCGAAGAGCGTTGGAAATGAAAACGTGATTATGGTTGCGGCGGGTGTTTATTCCGGCGACGGCAACAAGAATCTCGATTTCGGCGGCTATAACATCAAGCTTCGCAGTGTTGCGGGGGCGGCGGCGACGATCATTGACTTGGAAAACAGTGGACGTTTCCTCTACCTGACGCGCGGCGAAACGCTTGATTCCTGGCTGGATGGGTTCACCATCAAAAACGGCAGCAGCGATTATGGTTCCGCATTACGGTTCAACCAGGCCGTCATGACTGTGAAAAACAGCATCTTTGACGGCAACAGCTCCTCGAATTACGGCGGAGCAATTTATGCCGGCAGCAGTCGCAATCTGCTGATTCAAAACACAAAATTCATCAATAACAAAGCCTCCCGGGGAGCGGCGTTTGCCGGTGACAACACCAAGGATGTTGTGATTGACAACGTATTGTTCCAGGGGAACCGAGCCTCCAGTTATGGCGGCGTGATCTACCAGGATGACACCACGGTAAAGATCACCCGGTCGCGGTTGCTGAACAATCAGAGCGGCGATCAGGGCGGCGCAATTTTCATGACGGACGGCACATCCCGTCTGGAAGTTGAAAATTCGCTGTTCAACGGCAACTGGTCACGCGAAAGCTATGCCGATATTGTCAGCGACAACGGAAATCAGGTCTGTAAACTGACGAATGTGACGATGTTCAACGGCATCGCTCCGAATGACTGGAGTTGCCGGTTCGAAGGGAATATCACGATTCTCAATTCGATCGTTCAGGGACAGGTCTATTACCACAATGACCGTCCGCTGGTTGCGAACAACAACTGTACGACGAACGACTGGAGCCAGCGCGGTTCCGGCAACATCATGTCCGATCCGAAACTGACGGCGACGGGGTATCTGCTGGCCGGTTCTCCGTGCATCGATGCCGGACTCTCCACGGATGCCCCCGCTGCGGATATTGACGGCGTTGTCCGCCCCGCCGGCAATGGAGTGGATATCGGCTGTCAGGAATTTATGGACTCCGACGGCGATGGAATTCCCGACAATATTGAAACTGCCGCGGGTCTGAATCCGAACGACGCTGCCGATGCAGCGCTCGACAAAGACGGAGATGGCGTCAGCAATCTTCTGGAATACCAATTCGGCAGCAACATCAACAACGTGGATTCCGATAACGACGGCATCACCGACAAGGATGAAATTGACCTCGGGTATGAACCTTATCGTTATACACAAGTTGTGTATGTCGACGGCACGAATGGAAATGATGACAACGACGGCAAGAGCCTTGCCGCGGCAAAGCAGACCATCGGAGCCGGAATCATCGCCGCCCGCCATATCGGCAATGAAAATATCGTGATGGTCGCCGCAGGCACTTATACCGGGACCGGCAATAAGGAACTGGATTTCGGCGGCTACAATATCAAGTTGCGGAGCATTTCCGGCGCGTCTCAAACCATTATTGATCTGGAAGGTGAAGGACGCTTCCTGACCTTGCAGAACAAGGAAAACATGACCAGTTGGCTGGACGGCTTTACCATTCGCAACGGTTATAAAGACAGCTACGGCGTGGCGGTTTATCTGAACAATGCCGGTATGGATATCCGGAACTGTATCTTTGAAAACAACAATTCAGGAAAACTCGTGCGGTACGAATACGGCGAAGGCATGTATGAGGAATATTGGCAGGACGCCAACGCCACTGCCGCCGTCTATGCGCAGGGCTGGCCGATCCGGGTGACCAATTCGATCTTCCGGAACAATACGTCGCGCGAAACCATGTACGGCGGAATGGATGGCGGCAACTCCGGAGCGCTGAATCTGGTGAGCAGCCGCGGCACGTTGATCGACAACTGCCTGTTTACCGGCAACCGCGGTTATGGAGCCGGCGCGGTCGTAATGGCCGGAGGCGAGGTTGAAATTACAAACTCCCGGTTCTTCAACAATCACTCATTCTACAATGGCGGTGCGATCAGCGGCTCCTACAGCTATTATTCGTCCGACGAGAGTCAGCCGAATGTTCTGACAATGAAGAACTGTCTGCTGCTGGGCAACCGGGCTGTCTATGATTACTCCGATCTGTATATGTACTATTTCCAGACGAATCTTCATCACGTAACAATTGCGAACGGAAGCAGCCGCGACGGACGCAGCGTTTACTTCCAGCAGAACGCCACGGTGAAGAATTCCATCATCTCCGGAACCATGAATAAGGGGAATATAACCTTTGTCGCCAAAAACAATTATAATCCGGATGACTGGAGCTCTTTCGGAACCGGTAACATCACAACCGATCCGATGCTGACCGCCGGAGGCTATCTGAAAGCCGGTTCGCCGTGCATTGACGCCGGAACGGATGAAGATCTGCTTGTCAAAGACATTGACGGCGTAACCCGCACGGCAGGTTCGGTCGATATGGGATGTCAGGAGTTCGTGGACTCCGATTCGGATGGAATTCCCGACAATATCGAAACCGCTGCCGGCCTGAATCCGAATGATGCTTCGGATGCCGTCCTCGACAAGGATAACGACGGAGTAAAGAACCTTGATGAATATTTGTATGGGAGCAATATCGCAGCCGCAGACTCCGACAACGACGGTATTCCCGACAATACGGAAGTCTCCCTTGGCTACAATCCGGCTTTCTATACGAGAATCATTTATGTCAGTACCACCGGCAATGACGACAATGACGGTCTGTCGGAAGCCAACGCGGTTCTGACTCTCAAGAAGGCCGTTGAACTTTCCCAGGAAACCAACTATGAGAATGTGATCATGGTTGCGGCAGGTACTTACAGTGGAGCGGACAACCGGGAACTGGATTTCCAGGGATACAATATCAAGCTTCGCAGTGTTGCCGGAGCAGAGGCCACTATTGTGGACCTTGAGAAGAGTGGAAGGTTCCTTTACCTGACCCGTGGTGAAACGCTTGATTCCTGGCTGGATGGATTCACCATCAAAAACGGCAGTGCCGATTACGGCTCCGCATTGCGTTTCAACAAAGCCGTCATGACCGTTAAAAACTGTATTTTTGATGAAAATGTGACCTCCAATTACGGCGCGATCTATTCGGCAACCAGCAACAATATGTTGGTACAGAATACAAAGTTCGCCAATAACAGAGCTTCGCGCGGTGCAGCTTTCGCCGGTGACAACGCCAAGGATGTCCTCTTTGACAGAGTTGTATTCCAGGGGAATCGTGCCTCCAGTCATGGTGGCGTGATTTATCAGGATGACACAACAGTGCAGATTGTCCGTTCACGGCTGCTGAACAATCAGAGTGGCGGTCAGGGCGGCGCGATTTTCATGACGGACGGCACTTCCCGTCTGGAAGTCGAAAATTCACTGTTCAACGGTAACTGGTCACGCGAAAGCTACTCCGACATCTCTAGTGACAACGGAAACCATGTCTGTAAACTGACGAATGTGACGATGTTCAACGGTATCGCCCCGAATGACTGGAGTTGCCGGTTCGAAGGAAATATCACGATCTTGAATTCAATTATTCAGGGACAGGTCTACTACCACAATGACCGGCCGCTGGTCGCGAACAACAACTGCACGATGAATGACTGGAGCGAGCGCGGTTCCGGCAACATCATGTCCGATCCGAAGCTGACTGCCGCCGGTTATCTGTTGGCCGGTTCTCCGTGCATTGATGCCGGAACCGCCACGGGAGCGCCGAGTACGGATATCGACGGAGTAGCCCGTCCGGCAGGAAACGGCGTAGATATCGGTTGCCAGGAGTTCCTTGATTCCGATGGAGACGGCATTCCTGACAACGTGGAAGTCGCCGCTGGGCTGAATCCGAATAATCCGGATGACGCCGTTCTTGACAGCGACAACGACGGCGTCAGTAACCTCGACGAATACCGCAACGGCAGTACAATCAGCACGGCGGACAGCGACGGCGACGGCATCACCGACCAGGATGAAATTGCGCTCGGTTATGATCCGGCCCGTTTTACTCAGGTCGTGTATGTCGACGGCACGAACGGCAGTGATGAGAACGACGGAAAGAGTCCTGCCACTGCGAAACAGACCATCGGCGCCGGAATCGTCGCGGCCCGTCATATCGGCAACGAAAACATCGTAATGGTCGCCGCCGGCACCTATACCGGAACCGGCAACAAGCAGCTGGATTTCGGCGGGTATAATATAAAATTGCGGAGTATCAGCGGCGCCGCCTCCACAATCATTGATCTGGAAGGCACGGGCCCGTTCCTGACCTTGCAGAACAAGGAAAATATGACCAGTTGGCTGGACGGGTTCACGATCCGCAACGGCTATACTGCCAGCTACGGCATTGCCGTCTATTTGAACAACGCCGGCATGGATATCCGGAACTGTATCTTTGAAAACAACAATTCAGGAAAACTCGTGCGGTATGAGTACGGCGAAGGCATGTACGAGGAATATTGGCAGGATGCCAACGCTACCGCCGCCGTCTATGCTCAGGGCTGGCCGATCCGGGTGACCAATTCGATCTTCCGGAACAATACATCGCGCGAGACCATGTACGGCGGAATGGATGGCGGCAACTCCGGTGCTTTGAATCTGGTGAGCAGCCGGGGAACTGTTGTCGACAACTGCCTGTTTATCGGAAATCGCGGTTATGGCGCCGGTGCAATCGTAATGGCCGGCGGCGAGGTCGAAATCACGAACTCCCGGTTCTTCAACAATCACTCATTCTACAATGGTGGTGCAATCAGCGGAACTTACGGTTATTACTCCAGCGATGAGGATAACAGTGTGCTGACGCTGAAGAACTGTCTGCTGCTGGGCAATCGGGCCGTCTATGATTATTCCGACCTGTACATGTACTACTTCCGGACAAATCTCTATAACGTGACGATTGCGAACGGAAGCAGCCGGGATGGCAGAAGCGTTTACTTCCAGCAGAACGCCACGGTGAAGAATTCCATCATAGCCGGAACCATGAATAAGGGGAATATAACCTTTGTCGCCAAAAACAATTATAATCCGGATGACTGGAGTGCTTTCGGAACCGGAAACATCACAACCGATCCGATGTTGACTGCCGGAGGCTATCTGAAAGCCGGTTCGCCGTGCATCGACGCCGGAACGGATGAAGATCTGCTCATCAAGGATATTGACGGCGTAACCCGCACGGCAGGTTCGGTCGATATCGGCTGTCAGGAATTCGTGGATTCCGATTCGGATGGAATTCCCGACAATATCGAGACCGCTGCCGGCCTGAATCCGAATGACGCTTCGGATGCCGTTCTCGACAAGGATAACGACGGAGTAAAGAACCTGGATGAATATTTCAACGGCTCGAAGATCAATGTCGCCGACAGCGATGGAGACGGTATCGCCGACGGTATCGAAATCGCTCAGGGATATGATCCGGCCTGCAATACCAGAATCATCTATGTCAGTACGGCCGGCAATGACGACAACGACGGCTTGTCGGAAGGCAATGCGGTTCTGACTCTCAAGAAGGCTGTAGAACTCTCCAAAACCAATGCGTATGAGAACGTGATTCAGGTCGCCGCCGGCACTTACAGCGGCGACGATAACAAGAATCTCGATTTCGAAGGCTATAATATCAAGCTCCGCAGTGCGGCAGGTGCGGAAACTACCATTATCGACCTTGAAAACAATGGCCGATTCCTCTACCTGACTCGCGGGGAAACTCTCGACTCCTGGCTGGATGGGTTCACCATCAGGAACGGCAGTGCCGATTACGGTTCCGCGCTGCGGTTCAACAAGGCCGTCATGACTGTCAAAAATTGTATTTTTGACGAGAATGTGACCTCCAATTACGGTACGATCTATTCGGCAACCAGCAGCAATATGCTGATACAGAATACGAAGTTCATCAATAACAGAGCTTCGCGCGGCGCAGCTTTCGCCGGTGACGGCTCCCGGGATATCATCTTTGACAATGTGGTATTCCTTGGAAATCGGGCTTCCAGTTACGGCGGGGCTCTGTATCTTGACGATACAACGGTTTCCGTCAACCAAAGCAGATTCCTGAATAACCAGTGCAGTGATGAAGCCGGTGCGGTCTATCTGACGGACGGTACTTCAAAGCTTGCACTCACCAACGTGCTCTTCAGCGGCAACTGGGCGTTGAACAATTATTCCGATATCAGCTCCCGCAATGGAAATCAAACAATTTCCATGATAAACGTGACGATCCATGACGGAACTTCAAAAAATAACTCCAGCTGTTACTTCGAAGGACAGGCTGCTGCCGTCAACTGCATTTTCACCCGTGCCGTCAGTTGGCACGGTGATCGGCCGCTGATTGCCAACAACTGCTTCGCAGCGGCGGACTGGAGTGAACGCGGCAGCAACAATATTACCGGAGAACCCAGACTGACGGGACGCGGTTACCTGCTGACCGGTTCGCCGTGTATCGGCGCTGGAACGGTTCAGGGAGCTCCTGCTGTCGATATTGACGGCATTGCCCGTTCCGGCAGCATTGACATCGGATGCCAGCAGTTCGTGGACTCCGATGCCGACGGAATCCCGGATAACCTGGAAATCGCGGCCGGGCTTAATCCGGCTGACGCTTCCGACGCGACCTCGGATAAAGACGCGGACGGCCTTTCCAATCTTCAGGAATATCAGTTGGGCACTGAAATCAATCTGGCTGATTCGGATGGGGACGGGATCAGCGACGGAGATGAAGTCGCGGCCGGTTACCGCCCCTTGCTGGCGACGCGGATTGTTTACGTCGATTCCCTGCGTCCGGATGATTCCGGAGACGGGCTGAGCGAGGCGACGGCGAAGCGGACCATCAAAGCCGCCGTCAACGCCGCCAAGACCGGATGGGACAATGTTGTGCTTGTCAAACCGGGACGCTATTCCGGTTCCAATAACCGTGAACTGAGTTTCGACGGTTACAATATCAAGCTGCGCAGTGTTGCAGGCGCCGGGAGCACTATCATCGATTTGACGGATGCAAATCAGTTCCTGTCGCTGGACGATCAGGAAAGCAGGCAGTTCAGCTGGCTGGACGGGTTCACCATTTCGAACGGAAACGGCAGGGCTCCCGTCGTGACGCTGAGCAACGCCGGCCTGTCGGTTCGCAACTGCATTTTCAACAACCACAACAGCCTCAAGGTCGACGATTATTATTACTACGGGCGCCCGGGAATGTTCTATCTGGAACATGCGGATATCGAATTCCTGAAGTCCGAAATAACCAATTGCAACTTCAATCTGAACAACAATCTGTTCTATACCAGCAACAGCCGTATTTCGATGAATCGGACGCAGGTCAGCGGAAATGATTCCGGCTCCAGCGAACTGATCTATCTGTACAATACGTCACTGGATATGGTCAACAGCATGTTCGTTCGCAATAACAACGGATCCACCGGCTGTATTTTCCGGATTTACAACACGAACTCTTCCGTGAAGGCTGTGAACTGTACGATTGCGTACAACACCAACAGCGTAACCGAAGCGTTCAATAACTCCGGGACGGTTGACCTGCTCAATACGATCATGTTGGAAAAACTCTCCGGCGGCACCCGCAGCATAAATTACTGCTGCACGAGTGAAGACTTCTCAAATCTCGGGGAGAATAATATTCAGGCCGATCCCATGCTGAGCAAAGGCGGCTTCCTGATGCCGGATTCTCCCTGTATCGACGCCGGACGTCAGGAAGGCGCCCCGCTAGAGGATATCGTCGGAACTCTGCGGCCATTCGGCGACGGCATCGACATCGGCAGCGAAGAGTTCGCCGATGTTGATGAAGATGGGATTTCCGACTACTATGAGGCCATGTGCGGCGGCGATCTGACTCCGGATGGCGATGCGGACGGCGACGGCCTGTCGAATCTGCAGGAATATCAGCTCGGCACCAATGCGTTGAATCCGGACTCGGATGGGGATGGAATGCCGGACGGCTGGGAAGTCAACCACAGCCTGAATCCGCTGCGGAACGACGCCCGTGAAGATGCCGACGGCGACGGCCTGATGAATGTCGAAGAGTATGAGGCGGGAACCAATCCGAACAATGCCGATACGGATGGCGACGGCAAAAGCGATTACTGGGAAGTCAAGGAGGCTTTCAGCGATCCCACTGTCGCGGATTTCGACGGGAATGAAACATTGGTTATGACAGTAAATGGAAATACCTTCACCAACAGCAACGGCGGCTGGGAAGCTGAAGGGACGACCGCTTTCGTGCGTGACCGCAGCGGTTGGGTCGAGTACAGCTTCAATGTCGCGACTCAGGGAGTCTATCAGCTTGAGCTGGAAGTCCGGCAGAGGGTGAATAACGCTTCCACGAATGTCTTCAATGTCAGTTGCTACATCGACGGCGGCTTCAGTTCCACCAAGCGGATCGAAGTCGGAGAAGACGGTATCGGCCTGGCCCGTTACTTCATGCCGCTGCTGAAGCCCGGCAACCATACGGTCAGATTTGTCTGGTCGAATGTTTACCGGAACACGACGCTGCAGATCAATAAATTCAAACTCTACTCGCTGTCCGGGCCGGATGAAAACGGCAACAATATTCCGGACTGGGTCGAGTCGCGTCTGGAGAATATGAGCGCGGTGATCCTTCCGGCCACCAGCAAGGTCTCGCCACTCTGCGTGGAAGGCGGGAATGCAACGTTCATCGAACAGATCGCCATTACCGGCTTTTATACCCCGGAAGGCGAAACTCCGGCGGAACCGGCAATCTTGAATGCCGCGTTCAACCGCTGGTATGCGAACATTCCGCTGAATCCGGAAGGAACCAATGCGATTACCGTCAATGTTTCCTACCAGAACGATGCGCAGACCGTATCGAAACAGGTAACCTGGGAAACAACGGATGTCATAACCCAGGAGGTTATCACGATCCGCAAAGACGATTCGCTGCGCCTGACCGCGAATCTGCCCGCAGACTATAACGGTACGTACAAAATCACGGTTGAAGAGCAGGAGTTCGAATTGAACAAGGGCGAATCAATGACATACAAGTTTGAGAGTGCCGGCAACATTCCGGTAACGGTATCCTGGACTCCGGCGGTGGGAGCTCCGGAAAGCCACTCCACTTTAGTCCAGGTCCGTTCTGCAACATTCAATGGCGATCCGATCTGCTATGTCGATACCAAACGCGAATGGAGCAATCCGGGAATCGGGGAAGACATCTTCGTCGAAGCGGACCGGAACATCAATGTGGTGGATTACGGAATGAGAGGTTCCGAACGGGTATTCTCGCTTGAAAGTGAAACGCTCGGTCTCGGTTACGTAACCGCCAGAATCTGTGAGGGCGGCCCGATCATCACCTCCGCTACGATGCGGGTGATCGATGCCACCACGCACGTCAATGACGGCTATCATCAGATCATCTCCGACTTCGGCGATGGAACGGCTCTCTATGACGGGTACGTGGTAGTCGATCAGGTCGTCGATGGGATGCAGATCTACGTGACGTTGTGGGGAAGCAATACCTTGTTCGAAGACGGTACGCGCGAAAAGTGGTTCGACGCGAGCCAGTTCAATGCAAACGGCGAGCTTCACTACAACGTCCTGGCCGGTTCGAACTTCACAACCTGCCAGAGCATCTACCTCTATCAGAATGGGGTGCTGGTAAAACAGCTGCAATAAACATTGTCCCGCCTGCCGATAGCTTATTGGCAGGCGGGACTCTCTGAAATATAAAACTTCTAATGGAGGTATGAATATGAAAAAACTGTCAGTTCTTGTTATGCTTCTGATTGCTTGTGGAATGATGTTACCGTCATTTGCCAATCTACCGACAGAAGATGGATGTGATGATGAATGTGGCAATTGTGAGAAAGAGGGAGCTGAAGAAGGTGGTGGAGACAATGATGGTTCTCCTGGCAATACCGGCAATTCGGGCAGCACGGGAGGAACCGAGGTAGATAGTGTTTCAATTTGGGTGAACTGGGGAGCACCAGCCAATGAAAATATTGCCGGCAACTACCGTTTTTCCATTTATACGAAGAAACCGACTCCAATAATCTACTCGCCACAGATCATTCAATATCGCAATCTTTTGCTGGATCGAATCAGTATCAGTGAAATCAATCAGCAATATAAGCAAGATATTCGTGGTGACAAATACGCTTCCGTTGAAACTGGCTATAACGATGAGAAAGTCGTAGCTGTTATCAGCAATGGTGGCGGCCAAGAAAAGTTGATGAACAGTTTGCCGTCCAATGTAACTCATCAGATCAGGATTTTCACCGCTAACCGCGAAATGATGACATTCCAATTCAAAACGGGCAGTTCTGTTGGTACGATGGTCGGAGAAACATCCACCATGAACAATCTTCTGAAGATGGTCAATGCAAATGGCGAACCCACGACCACCAATCCGGTCTATTATGATCGCTATCTTGGGCAGGGAAACTTTTTGCGTTATTCGGCGGAAACAGGAAACGTTGTTTCATATCATACCGCAATGGGACGTGTCATCACTCCGAATGCTCCTACGGTAGGAATTGAGCCCATTTATGAAGCGGATGGTACTGTTCGGCAGGTGTGGTCCCTCGGAGATGGATTGGCCGATATTGTCGTTACGGAAGCTGCCGTCAGCTATGAAATTCGATGCTACTCACCGGACAAAGTCGGAGCAAAAGTTGATGGTCTTTATACGGTAACAGGCGAACCGCATACGGTATGGCGTATTGAAAATCCGAACCCGGGAACCAACACAAAGATAAAAGTCACGAAAACGGTAAATGGAGTTGCGGAAGTATCTCTGTTCGAATACAGCCATAATGCGGAAGGGTGGTTGCTCCGAAAGCCTGGTGATCTTGCCATCGAATCTCAATCTACCTCATGGGATTATTCCCAAACAGTCAAGGTCATTACTACCGTGGATAAAACACCGGAAGGTCAAGTCGCTTCCAAAGTGGCCAGAACCTATCAGAAATACGCATTCGGAGATCGTGTCGTCAACGTTTCCGTTGATCCGGATGGAGCCAATCTTCGTACTACGACCACATATTATACGGATTCAGGAAATCACGGCAGCTACGGACGGAAAAAAACAGAAAGTTTTCCAGACGGAAATTGGGCTTCGTATCAATATGACGCCCAGGGACGTGAAATTGTCAAAATCACACCGTGGAAGAATGCGGCTTTCAATTCCCCGGCGGCCCAAGCCAAAGTTGAATACAAGAGCTTTTCTCCGCATGATTCCCGGGATATCGTAGAGAATGACGACATCCGGCCGCGCACGGAAGAAACCAGGATTTTAGGAATTACCACTTCCAAAACTTACCATGCTTATTACTTTGACGGCAATGAATACGTCGAGATCGAAGAGCGTTGTGCAAATGGCAATGCTGAATATGGCGATGCGACCAACTTGCGTACTGAACGACGTTATTACCCGAAAGGAAACTGCTCATCGCCCTCTGCCGGGCGAATCCATACCATTAAGTATCCCAATGGGACAATGGATACCTATACTTATGAGTACGGAACTTGGACGCCCAACAGTGATCCGGCGCAAAGCATTTTTACGCCAAGCTCCGGGATTGCCGTTCGAGTCAAAATCACGCATGGAACAGTCGACTCGCCGGCGGGAATTGCTAATAAAACGTTACAGGATTCAACAGTTTATGACAGCCGTGGTTGTAAGGTATATTTGACCCAAGCCGTTTATACTGCCAATGGTTATGAAACATTTGCCTGGACTGCCAATACCTTTGATGAACTGCGTCGGCGAATTTCCGAACGTAAGTCCAACAACGAATTGACCGAATATACTTGGAATTGCTGTCACAAAACTTCGGAGACATTACCAAATGGAACGCAATATACTTATGTTTACGATGATTTGAAACGGCTTATTTCCAAAACGAAAGTAGGAATTGGCACTCAACCAGATTTGGTAACAACTTATCAGTATGATGCAGCTAATCAACAAATATCAGAGACAATCACTGGCGGAGAGTTGAGTACCACTGCTACTTGGGAATATAACCTCGCAGGGCAATTAGTAAAAGTAAGTAACCATCAAGGCTTAGTTACAACTTATGCTTATGTACAGGGAGTAAATATCGGTTCTAATTGTATTGGGGAAACAATAACAATTACTAACCCTGGTGGGTTTACAACTATAAAACAACATTATTGTGATGGGCAACTTTCTTCATTGACAGGAACGGCACAAGTTTCTGAGTATTATGATATAGGCATAGATAAAGATGGCTTTTTGTGGAATAAAACCTATATTGGAGGTATAAATTCTTTACGTTGGAGAAAACAAACTATTAATCTACTTGATGTACTAACTGCAAATGAAAAATCAGGTTTCAATGGAACTATAATTCAACAACTGTTTTATAACGCAAAAAACCAATTAATCAAAACAACTCAAACTGGGATGGCAGCCACTTTATATGAGTATGACTTATTAGGCAACCTAGTCCGACGCGGATTAGATATTGATGGTAATGGTGTGTTAGATTTGGCAGGAAGCGATAGGGTCTTTGATTATGAAAAGAATATAACTACCATCTGGGATACTGGAATTGTCAAAATTTATGGACAAAATAGCAATGCCAATGCCACGGTTGTTTCCATTCTGAAACAACGTCTGAGCGGATGGACTAATAATCTCCAGCAAGAAACTCAAGAGATAGATATACATGGCAATGAAACTATCCAAAAGTTAGAGGTAAATCGTCCAAGTAAAAAACAAACAATAAATATTTTCTATCCTGACTCTAATACAGCAGAACAAATCGTTAGCGTAAATGGTTTAAAACAATCTATTCGAACTAAAACTAATTTGACTACAACCTATGCTTATGATAGTTTGGAAAGGCTTTCTTCGATCACTGAACCACGTATTGGTACAAGTACAATCACTTATCATACGGCTGTAGGAAAAAAAGGATTGAAAGCAACTTTGACCAATGCAGCAGGTTATGTAACCACATATGATTACGACCCTCAAACCGGCAGATTGTTATGGATAAAGAATGCATTGAATCAATATACACGTTATGCTTATAATTCTTTAGGACAAGTCACAAATATTTGGGGAGATACACAATATCCGGTGAAATTTGGATATGACCAATTGGGTCAAAGAACGAGTATGTATACTTTCCAAACCAATGCCGCCTGGGATGGTACAACATGGCCCTCGGGAATCTCTGGTAATCTGACTACTTGGAATTTTGATGAAGCCTCTGGAGTAGTAATAACCAAGACGGATGCAGCTAACCAATCTGTTACCTATAACTATAGCGTTGATGGAAAACTAACTAAACGTACATGGGCACGTGGTGTTAGTACAAACTATTTCTATGATACCGCAACAAGCGAATTATTGAGAATCAGTTATGATGATAATACACCAGATATTACTTACACGTATAACCGTATGGGGCAACTTTCATCAGTACAAGATGCAGTAGGAATGAGACATTTCCTTTATAATGATACATTTGCTCCAATCAAAGAAACAATCACAGGCCTTTACACCAAAGAATTGGAGAGAACCTACACTAATACTGGAATGAAAGGGAGAATATTAAGTCTTAATATAGGAAATGAGTTAAATTTTAGTTATGATTATGATGAATATGGCCGTTTAAACAAGATTTCGACATTAGCTGGAGATTTTAATTATACCTATCTTGCTAATAGTAATATTATTGAACAAATCTCTAGGCCTAATAATATTACTACAATTTGGAGTTATGAACCACATCGTGATGTGATTACTCAAATAAGCAACGGTAATATTAGTGTATTCAATTATCAGAATAATGCTATCGGAAATCGAATATCAATAAACCGAAATGGAACTTCATTGCCTGAATCTAATACGATTTCTTATACATATGACAACCGTAATGAAGTAATTGGGGCCATATCAGATAAAAACATGATATATAATTACTCTTACAGTTATGACCCAACAGGGAATCGTTTCTCATGTAATCAAGCAGGAGAAGCACTGACATATACAACTAATGCATTGAATCAATACGATACTATTAATACTAAACCAATCACATATGATGCAGATGGTAATATGCTAACCCGTAATGGTTGGACCCAAGTATGGAATGGTGAAAATCAAATGGTTGAAATTAGTAAAGATACTAAAAAAATAATTTTTACTTATGATTATATGGGAAGAAGAGTTGAAAAAAAGATTTATATTTCAGATATTTTAC
>ERZ1034952.340-NODE-340-length-44539-cov-11.906146_pt1 | contig 44539 bp, 46 predicted proteins | sample MGYA00520625_ERZ1034952 | MGnify/ENA primary metagenome ERZ1034952 (study PRJEB33766, sample SAMN09781773) | gut metagenome | biome: gut microbiome | host: Homo sapiens | place: Madagascar | study: EMG produced TPA metagenomics assembly of the PRJNA485056 data... | reverse complement strand
GGCTAGGAGCTTCTGCCCTTTCAGGGCGTGTGGAGCTTACATGCGAAACTTGAGTTAATTATTAACTAATTATTATTTCTTATTTCACCTGAGTCGCCTTCGTGATGACGATATCCTCCAGCGGTCGGTCGTTGTTCTCCTTGTTGGTGGCCACATTCTGGATCTTATCTACCACGTCCATGCCTTCCAGCACCTCGCCAAACACGGTATATCCGTTGTCGAGATGCGGCACGCCACCATATTTAATATATCCCTGCTGCAGTTCCGGTGATGGGATGGCATACGATTTGCTCTCTCTCTTCTCCTTCTCCACATAGTATTCCATCTGTCGAGGCGAGAAGTTTCTGCCCCAGGTGATATAGAAATCGGTGGAAGCCGAAGCCTTGGTTGGGTTCTCATCGTCTCCCTCGCGAGCCGCACAGAGCTGTCCACGCTTGTGGTAGTACTTAGGATAGATGATTTCGGCAGGCACGGTGTAGTCTACATCAAACTTCTCCACCTTTCCCGGGTTCACCTTTCGGCAGGAGTAGTCACCACCCTGAATCATGAAGTTCTTGATCACTCGCTGGAAGATGCAGCCGTTGTAGTAGCCGCTGTTCACGAGCTTCAGGAAGTTGTCGCGATGGTGCGGCGTGTCGTTATAGAGTGCCACACGGATGTTGCCCAATGTGGTTTCGAGCAGCACTTCGTGGCAGGTGGTGTCGCGAGGAGTCTCCCATGGGAGAAGCTGTGCCTGACCTGCCTTTGCATCCGAAACATTCTGCTGTGCATTCGTCTGAGCCTGCGCATTTACCGAGCAAGCCATCAGCAAGACTGCGCAGAAAGATAGTATTTTTTTCATTTTCTTATGAATTTTATCGAATCAATTGTTATCGATTGCAAAGATAATGATTTTATTCTAAAAAGTTATGCTTTTCTCAAACTTTCTTTATATCTTTGCGTGCAAAATGACAGAAACGGGCAAAATGATGCTCGAAAATTGGTGAATAACATAAAAAGCTTCGAAAACGAGGCTACATAAACGATTTGATATGATGACAACAAAAAGATTATATCTTCTTCTCCTGGGCTTCGCACTGATAGGAATGAAAGCCCAGGCACAGCACGTGAGCTTCGGACCTCTGCACAGTCAGGATAGTCCGAGGGAAGACTGGCTGTTGCCAGGCGATACGGTATATCAGGACGGGAAGACCGTGGTATATGGAGGCAAACCCGTAAAAAACACCTATACCCCTATCCGGCATATCGATTCCAACAGTGACGAACTCTACAAGATGGGCAGTTATCTGAAGAATCCTCAGGATAGTGATTATTATAACAATCCGATCTCCAATCTGGTCAATTCGGGAGGATTGGAAAACAGCTATGACTATTGGGGAAATGACTGGGGCAGATATGGCTGGAACCGATATGGCTGGGGACTCCATAAGGGACTGAACCTCTCGGTAGATCTTTCCGTCTTCGCCACTTTCGGCAAGCATGCGCCACACTGGGGCGGTTTTACCCAGACCATCAATGCTACGTATCTCACGCCGCTCACCAAGGACAACAAGCTGTGGATGGCTTTGGGTACCTATCTCAACAACATCAATTACGGAGGCGATAATTTCCGGGATGGTGGTGTGTATGGCATTCTGGGCTATCAGTTTGATGAGCACTGGGAAGCATACGTATATGGACAGGTAAGTGTAGCCAACAACTACAATTCCATCTACAACCGTTATGCCGGATATGGTCCTTACGGATATGGCAGATATGGTATGTATCCCGGCATCTGGGGAATGGGCGTGATGCCTGGAGGATATGGTATGGGAGCTGCCGGTGCCAATGTATTAGGTGCCGGAGTAAGATACACCAACAAGAACTTCTCCATCGGAGTAAGCGTTGAGGGCAATTGGTATAACACCCCAAAGACTCCTTCCTATTACAAACAGTATGATTATCCGGTGAAATAAACTATCACAAACAGTATGATTATCCAGTGAAATAAACGAAAGCCCCACACGGGCTGAAAGCCCAGAAGCTCCTAGCCCAGGGCAACACCCTGGGTTTACATGGTATATAGCAAAATCGCCCTGTAAGGGCAAAAGCTTCTCATACACAAAGCTTTTGCCCTTACAGGGCGACAAACTTGCGCTCATGATTACCCAGGGTGTTGCCCTGGGCTAGGAGCTTCTGCCCTTTCAGGGCGTCTGGATTTACTTATTCTCCACAAATAATCTGAACGATACGCTCGGCCGATCTGCCATCCCATCTGTCAGGAATGCCGGCCTTCTTCCATTCGCCCTTCGCTATCTTCTCCATCGCCAGCTGCAGCTTCTCAGGGTCTTCAGCTACCAGTTCGTTCGTACCCACGGTCACCGTTTCCAGGTGCTCGGTGTAACTGTTGAGCGTGATGCAAGGCACACCATTGAAGGTAGCCTCCTCAGCCACATTGCCCGAATCCGTAATCACACCCATGGCATGGGCAGCGAGATAAGAGAAGTCGAGATAGCCCTGAGGCTGCACCACCATGATGCCCGACTGATGATCAGCCACATCCTGATAAGCCTTGAAAGCCAAGACGAATCCCAAAGCCTTGCCACGCAAAGGTGCCAACACCTTGATGCCCGCCTTTCTTGCCACCCCATCGATGGTGGAAATCAGCTTCTTCATCTCCTCAATGTTGTTCACTATCGCCTTGCGGTTCAAGGTAAGCAACAGATACTTGCCTTCCTCCAGATGTTCCTGGTCCATCACGGCAGGGCGCTGCATGCGCTGCTGCAGGAATCGGATATTGTCGATGAGCACATTGCCCACCATATATACCTTAGAGAGTTCGGCACCCTCCTTGTTGGCGATGCTGTTGTTCGAGATACCCGCCGTGAAGAGGATATCCGACAGACCATCAATCACCAGTCGGTTGATTTCCTTAGGCATGGTGATATCGAAACTGCGGGTACCCGCAGCGATATGCGCCAGCTTCACGCCCTGCTTCTTGGTAACGATAGCCACGGCCATCGTAGAAGCCAGGTCATCTACCACGATGACCACATCCGTAGGATGCTGCTGCAGATAGCGCTCAAACTGAGCCATCACCTGTCCGGTAAGCTCGTTCATGTTCTCGCAGTCCACGCCCAGATATACATCCGGCTTCCTGATGTCCAGATCAGAGAACAGAGAGTCTTCCAGCGTCTCGTCGTCCTCACGACCCGTGAACACCAGCTCATACTCCACCCCTTCGCCCTGCTTCTGGGCGTTCTCTATCGCTCTAATCACCGGAGCCACCTTAATGAAGTTAGGTCTCGCTCCGGCTACAATACAAATTTTCTTACTCATATTCTAAGTTTACTTACTGTTAGACAAAAATTTACTTACTGTTAAACAAATCCTTGATGCCACCGATGGAACCCATCAGATTGGTAGCCTCGTATGGCAGATAAACCACCTTGTTGTCCTTGCCCTGAGCCACCTCCTGCATCATGGTGATATACTTCTGCGCAAGCAGATAGTTGGCAGGGTTGGTGCTCTGGCCCACCGCCTCGGTAATCTTCTGGATGGCAATCGCCTCAGCCTCAGCCTTGCGGATGCGCGCCGTAGCCTCACCCTCGGCTCTGAGGATAGCCTGCTGCTTGGCAGCCTCAGCCTTGTTGACGATGGCAGCCTTCTCACCCTCAGAGAGCAGACGCTGCTTCTCCTTTTCACCCTCACTGGTCAGGATGGTGGCACGCTTGTTACGCTCAGCCTGCATCTGCTTCTCCATTGCCATGAGCACACTCTCAGGAGGTGTGATGTCCTGCAGCTCCACACGGTTCACCTTGATACCCCACTTGTTGGTAGCATCGTCCAATACGGAACGGAGCTTGGTGTTGATGGTGTCGCGCGAAGTCAAGGTCTGATCCAGCTCCATCTCTCCGATGATGTTACGCAGGGTGGTCTGGGTCAGCTTCTCTATGGCGTTAGGCAGGTTGTTGATTTCATACACGCTCTTGAAAGGATCCACAATCTGGAAATAAAGCAGTGCATTAATCTGCATCTGGATATTATCCTTGGTAATCACATTCTGTCGGTCGAAGTCGTACACCTGTTCACGAAGGTCGATGTTGTTGGTATAGGTATATCTACCCCCACGCATCGCCACGATGGTCTTCGCCTGGTCGATGAACGGGATAATGATGTTGATACCTGGCTTCAGGGTGGCATAGTAGCGACCCAATCGCTCGATAATCTTGGTCTCACTCTGGGGAATGATGACGATGGTTTTCTTTACCACAACCAGCGCAAGTAACACTAGAGCGATTAATACATAAAGTCCTATTTCCATGATGTTTATAATTTAAAGTTGATATTCTTTCTGTAACTTTCTTCAGGTTTCGGCAGCTTGCTAGTACTCCTCTACCTGCAGGATGATAGACTGGTGTCCCTTCACCCTTACGCGTGCGCCCTCGGCGATATCCTCCCTGCATCCGGGTGCCTCTGCCTTCCAGTCGTCGCCATCGAGCTTCACTCTTCCGTATCCGCCAGCCACGATGGTCTGGGTCACCTCTCCTATCTGTCCCTTCAGGGCATCCGAATTGCTCTTGCGCTCATCGGCACCCTTTCGGATAGCCTTCACCAGATGCGGACGGATCAGCAGGATACTCATCACGGAGCATACCGCCCATACCACCACCTGCACCCAGAAGGGAGCGTCCATCACCGCCACCGGTATGCTGATGAGCGCACCGATGGCAAAACAAGTCACGTAGAAGTCGCCCGAAGACAACTCCAGAATCAGGCAAATGAACATGATGACTGTCCAGAATAGCCATAGGTTTTGAGAGATGTAGTCCATCATAGCTAATGATATTTTTAATGATTACTTTCTTCGTGAAAGAAGAACTTATTTCTTATTGGAAGAGAAACCGCTCAGCGAACTGGCCTTGATGGTTCTTACCGGAGTCTTTGAAGTCTTGAAAGATTTCGATGACTTCGAAGATTTTGAAGACTTTGAAGACTTTGAAGATACACCAGAAGTAGAATATGCTCCATTCTGCGGCTTGTAATACTTCAGGGCAGTAGGCATCGCCTCTTTCAGGGCAGCGATTCGCTTGGCATCCGAAGGGTGGTCGCTGAAGAGATCACTCTTGTTGCTGTTGCCCGAAGCCGCAGCCATGCGCTCCCAGAAAGGAATCGCCTGCTGAGGGTCGTAGCCTGCCATGGCGGCGAAGATGAGCCCCATGTAGTCAGCCTCAGTCTCGTTTTCACGCGAATACTTCAGGTTGCGGAAAGAGAAATACTGTCCTGCCACGGCACTCGCCATGTCGCCCACACCGCTTCCCACAGTCTGGTTGAGCACACTGCCCAGAATGCTGGTACCCACCTGCTGGTTCTGCGCCTTCGACATCTGTTCGGCGCTATGCTTAGCCACGGCGTGCGCTATCTCGTGTCCCAGAACGATGGCGAGCGAATTGTCGCTCGAAGCCACTGGGAGCAGTCCTTCGTAAACCACAATCTTTCCACCCGGCATGCAGAAGGCGTTCACGCTATTATCCTGCACCAGGTTGAATTCCCAGGAGTAGTTCTGCAAGTCGTTGGCATATCCGTTTTCCCTGAGATAGGTCTCCACGGCAGCTGCCAGTCTCTTACCCACTCTCTCCACCTGCGCCGTCTTCACCGCATTGGTGGATTTTTTGGCAGAAGCCATATATTTGGTATATTCCTGGTTCGACAAACTCAACACCTGCGCATCCGAAACCGAAATGCGGTGTGTTCTACCGGTCAGAGGCACGGTCTGCGTGGTGCCGCAGGAAGCCAACATCAGAATTGCCATCGCTCCCAGCGCCCAAGCTCTCATTCTCTTCTTTTTCATCTTTATATTTTGTTTACATTATACAATTCATGATACCAATTCAATCTCTGCATCAATTTATTATACCAATTCAATCTCTGCATCAATTCATTCTATCTTCCATTCCAGGCAGTTCACCTCGTCCTTCACCGAGAAGTTCAAGCCTATCTTCACCACCTTCTTGCCGCTCATCTTGAAAGCATCGGCATAGTGTTTTGCCTCTATCTGGGCGAGAGCCTCCTCGGCACTCTTGTTGAATTTCAGCTCCATCACGTAGATGGTATCTGCAGTCTCCATCGTGATATCGATTCTGCCCTTCGCCGTATGCTGCTCCACGAGGATATCATAGTTGGTGAGCAGGGCAAACATGATGTAGAGCGTCTGCTGCCAATGCCCCTCGTAGTGTGTGTTGTCGCAGTAAGGCACCGTCTCCAGGAAGTTGTTCAGCAGGCAGAAAGCGGCATCCATATCCCCCTTCTTCACCAATACCGACATCTTGGCGATGGTCGTGTTAGCCTTCGCAGACTTGTCCGTCAGATAATGAGGCAAGAGACTTCCATATAGTCCCACCCTTATCTCCTGGTTAGGCAATGCCAACAGGTACAATTTTGTAGGCTTGTCATATCCCTTGATGGTGACGTATCCACTCTGATAAAGCAAAGGTACGATGGTGGTCATCGTTTCGGTGGGGGCATCAAAGTCCTTCTTGCCCACCTCTATGGCCTCGCCAAGGTCTGCAGGCAGGAATTCATACTTTCTCATCATATTGATGAGATAGGTAGGTGTGCCCGATCCGAACCAGTAATCATCCATTCTGCCATCAGCAAAGCAATTCAGCAAGCTGTAAGGATTGAAGACATCAGGCGATGGCCAGCAGAAATGATAGCCATCATAATGGTCTTTCAGTTCCTGGATGGTCTCCTCCCTGCTCAGTTCCAGATGCTCGGCAAGTACGTCGATATCATCGCTCATCTGGGTCAACAGTTCCTCCTTGGTGATGCCGCAGATACCGGCATAAGGCTCATCCATGCTCACGTTGGTGATATTGTTCAGCTCGCTGAAGATGCTCAGCTGCGAGAACTTCGTGATGCCCGTCAGGAAGACGAAGCGGAGCATAGACTCATTTCCCTTCAGAGGACTATAGAAGTTGCGCATCGTATTACGGAGCACATCGAGCTTCTCCTTCTCATGCGCCACATCCAGCAGCGGAGCGTCATATTCATCAATGAGCACCACCACCTGCTTGCCCGTCTTCCGGTAAACGGCATTTATCAAAGCGTCAAGACGAATATTAACATCTATTTTATTGCTCTTGCAGTCGAACCTAGCCTCTTGCTTCTCAATAATATCCAACAAATAACGATTCAGCTGCTCCTTCTCCATGTGCTTGCCCTTGCTCAGGTCGAAGTGCAGCACGGGATATTCGTTCCACTCCTTCTCCAGCTTCTCAATGGCAAGCCCCTCGAAGAGTTCCTTCTTGCCCTCGAAATAACTCTGAAAAGTGGAAACCAGCAGCGACTTGCCGAAACGGCGTGGTCGGCTCAGGAAGAAATACGTTCCATCGGTATGGGTCATACGATAGATGTATTCCGTCTTATCTACATAGAACTTGTCCTCCTTGCGGATACGTTCAAATGTCTGAATTCCTATAGGATATAATTTTCTTGCCATAATCAAAAGCTATCTAATGAATTGCAAATATACATCAAATCCCCGAAACAACCAAGTATTTCTACGATTTTAACAAAAAATTAATCCCGGCTCGGAGATTCCACTGAATCTCCGAGCCGGGAATAGCATATATTTAAATATAGAGAATTAAATTTCATCTAAATTAAAAACTGGATAATCCTCTGCATAAATACTAAAACTTAAAAGAACATCATCTGTCATTTCATGCTTGTGAGACTTCAGATTCTCCCATACTTCCGAGATGAAACTAGCTATTAGAGTTGCCTCTTCTGCGATGTAACAATACTTATAATAAGCTTTTCCCCACCATCGAAGACTTTTATAAATCTGTTGCCAAGATTTATTCTCCAACATCTTTGCAAAGTCAGCCTTGCCTTTTACAAAATCGTTGATTGGCTGATAAGGCAAATCTTCTGGAGCGAGATAGGCCTTGCAAAACATCGTGGGACTCATCACCACCCACTCCTTTTTTGAAACATTGGAATACCTTTTAGAGGACATCCAATGAATCGCTTGTTGATACAGTAAACCATCAAAAACAAATATTGCCTTGTCAGAAACTAGACAAACAGCAGGATTCAACAGTTCAAGAGTATGCGATACTTTACGATTCAAGCTAGCAGCCTCTAGTCCTTGAGTCGATTTATACCCCAACCTCAACTCAACCATTAGCAACTTACCGGTTGTCTTACGGTTATTTTCGTAATCAGCGATGCCTATTACCGCATCCATTGTAGCTTGCTTTTGCCCGCCACAAATCATTGTCTCATAGGTATCCATGTCCAAACATTCTATTCGCTCGTCAAAAAAATTATCTTTATAATCCCTTTTACAAACGTCACTTAGTAGCGCCCCAGCCTTTTCATAAATGGGGTGCGACTCTACGCACTCATTATCAAAGATCTGTATCGCCATATTGCTGAATCCTTTCCAAAGCTATATTGAATGAATTGAAGATAGGCTCGATGTCACTGCCGAGAGGCTTAAAAGCATACTGAAACCCATCATCATCCACACTCTGAGCTAAATAAAAGTTTGTTTCATCCAAGATTTGTTCCTTCTTGGCTATTGCCTTGATGGCAGCGACAAAGTCAGGATTATGACTCGCCAAGACTATTTTTACTCCCAACGACTTACGGATAAGAATCAATAATCTAGCAAAGACTACAATCCACTGAGGGTGCAAATGAACTTCCGGCTCATCTATCATAAGAACCGTCTTGTCATTCAAATGACCATTCTTTATCAACTGGAAAAGATAGGCAAACGACTTCATACCAGTAGCGATTTTATCCAAAGGAAGCAATAGCTTGCCATCCTTGCGCTCATAATACATTTCTTTATTGCCCAACAAACTGTCAGAAACATTAATTTCTCCATTTAGAATTTCTGATATGCGATACAGCAACCGTATGTTTTGCTTATCATGGCAACCATTTTCCTCTAGCATCAATTTTCTTAATCTTTGCCAAAACACATTCTTTAGGAAGTCATCCAAGCCGAAAGCCATTGGTGTGTCTATGTAAATTGCTTTGTCCAGATTAAAGAGAGACCCTATTCTGCCATCAGATATAATGTTGACCCCTTCCTCTTGCAAGGCAATCTTAACAGGAACCATCTCATCTTCATATAGATATGTATGAAGAAAAGACAAGACATCTGTCAAGGAGCGATCCTCACTTTTATACAATACCTCTTGCTGCATTTTATCTACCTGTAGGCTTATCAACTCTGCAAAAGTTTGAGCATTCCTAGCCTTTTCCTCACCATCCAAATTCTGATTCAAGAAATTAAGAACTCTGTCTTTTCGTTGTTCTTGAACATTCTCTGCATTCAAGAATTTATCCAGTTGTGAGGCAAATTCACCTATAAATAAATGTAGCTTAACAGAGTATTCGTCTATTGAGTCTAATGAGAAATTATCATCGAGTTTTAAATCGTCAACAGATTGCAAAATATTCAGACCATTGTTAATGCCTCTATGTAGTTCCCACATTTCCCTAATGGCACGACTGATATTTTGCAACAATGAATTTATTTCTGTTTTATATCCTTTAACCAGATAGGAATCAAAGTCCGTAGCAATATCTATCATATAATACAACCATCTAGATATAGTACTCTTACCACATCCATTTGGTCCTGCCAGCACAGTGATACCATCTATCAGGATATCAGCCTCCTTGATAGCATGATAGCTACATATAGAAAAACGATACTTACTCATTTATTCAATTATTTATATTTATTTTCGCAAAGATACAACAATTATATGAAACCGCCTAGGATTTCAGAGTTTTTAACACGAAAAGCCGTCCAACTTCCCTCACGAAGCCACGAACTCATCCACTACTCTACAAACGCATAAATCCCGACCCAGAGATTCCACTGAATCTCCGAGCCGGGAATAGCATATATTTATATAGAGAATTAAAAATCCACTTCCGTCCCCCTGGTGTGCAGGATAACATCCAGGACAAGATGGAACACAATCCATACCACGATGTCGATGCCCAGGATATACGTGATGTTCACGTGGCCGATCATCAGGAAGTTGAGCAAGATGAACATCAGCGAGAGCACGCAGATAGCCACCATCACCTGTCTCACCCTCAGTCCGCATCTCAGCAGCTTATGATGGATGTGGCTCTTGTCGGGCAAGAACGGATTCTGCCTGTTTCTCAGTCTGTGGCCCACCACTCTCACCACGTCGAGCAGCGGCACCAGCATCGTGGTAAAGGCAAACACCATGTTATAATCTGAAACCACATGCGGGTTCACATCCACCGTGCTCAGGTGAATCATCAGGAAACTGATGATGTAGCCCAGCGACAGCGAACCCGAATCGCCCATAAAAAGCTTCCTGCCCCTCATGGCATTTCCAAACACGTTGTAGAACCAGAAAGGGATGATCACACCCAGTGCCGCAATGCAGAGCAGGGCGAAGGAAAACAGATGGAGCCAGATGTGCAGTCCCGCCAGCGCCACCAGCGAGATGCCGCAGAGTCCGGAAGCCAGTCCGTCGATGCCGTCAATCAGGTTGATGGCATTGGTTACGTACACCACGATGAGCACGGTGAAAGGCATGCCCACCCATGGCGACAGCTGATAGATTCCGAAGAGTCCGTCGAGCGACTTAATCCACACGCCCGAAGCCACGAGCAGCGATGCCGCCACAATCTGCACCAGGAACTTCTTCTTGTACCCCACTCCAATCAGGTCGTCGGCAAGTCCCACCAGGAACAGCATCATGCTACCCACCAGCAGTGCCAAAAACTCATAAGGCACCTCCCCGTGCATCGACCCGCTGCTCAGTCCCATCAGATGATATATCAGCACCAGACCGCCCATGGTAATCAGCATCACTGGGAAGAACGAGAGTCCGCCCAGTCGCGGAATCGGCGCATGATGCACCTTTCTCTTATCCGGCATATCAAAGAGTTTCTTCTTATGCGAGATAAGAAGGATGTTAGGCAGCACAAGCATGGCTACAATAGTAGACACGAAGAATGCTGCCAGCAAAAAATAATACATAGTTAGCATAAATTTGCTAAATAAAAACAGTATAATTTATCCGAATATTATCAGATGTGATAAACTCCCTCCAGTGGGCAGATATTGAAGCAATCCATTACCACCTTACCCTTGAGTTTATCCCAGTTCTGCTTGATATGGTCGTGCTTCACCATGATTACCACCATATCAATATCCTTCAGGAAGTCTTCGAAATTATCAAACTGATTCTCAGCAATCTTATGATTCTCCAGGAAAGGATCATAACACTTCAATGGTCTAGCCAGATGTCTTTCCTGTGCCTCCAGGAGCTGCAAGGTAGGCGACTCACGATAGTCGTCCACATTCTCCTTATAGGTCAAGCCATAGAGACCAACACGGCGGTTGTCCGTGATACCGTTCTCCTTCATGATCTCATAGATGCGGTTCAATACGAAGGTAGGCTGCGAATCATTGGTCTTCATAGACTCATCGATTACCTTAGCCAACTGAGGGTAATCACCCACCAGGAACCAAGGATCCACAGAGATACAGTGACCACCCACGCCCGGACCAGGCTGCAGTATATTCACACGAGGATGCATGTTGCAGATCTTGATGATTTCATACACATCCATATTATCGTGACGGCAGATACGAGACAACTCGTTGGCAAAGGCGATGTTCACAGCTCTGAATGTATTCTCCACCACCTTGGTCATTTCAGCCGAACGGATATCCGTAACCACGATTTCACCCTGGCAGAAACTCTTGTAGTATTCCTTCACCTTCTCGCCAATCTCCTTGGAGTCAGCACCGATGGTACGATTGTTATGCAGCAGTTCATATACCATATTACCAGGGATGATACGCTCAGGCGCATGCACCAGATTGATATCTTCACCGATAACGAAACCATTCTCCTCTACCACTGGACGGACAAACTTGTCGATAGTACCCGGACTTACGGTAGATTCGATGACAACCGTAGCACCCTTAGGGCATACCTTCATCACATCCTTGATGGCTGCAACAACATAGCATGCATCAACTTTCTTAGAAAACTTGTCGTATGGGGTTGGCACAGAAACGATATACATATCCGTCTTCTGATACTCAGTGGTAAACTTGACACCAGCCTTCAGCGCATTCTGGAAAAGTTCATCCAGTCCATCCTCCTTGAAAGTAGTATGACCAGCATTCAAAGTATCCACCAACTCCTTGTTATAGTCAGTACCTATCACCTCTACACCGTGTGCAGCCATCATCAAGGCTGTAGGCAAACCGATGTAGCCTAAACCTATTACATTAATCATATCATTTAATCTTAATTTGTTTTACTTTTATTTATTCAGCGAGTATCTTCACGATTCTCTCGCAAGCTTTACCGTCTCCGTAAGGATTCACAGCCTTCGACATCTTTTCGTAGGCATTTTCATCTTCCAGCAGGGTACTTACCTCATCCATAATCTTCTGATAGTCGGTACCTACCAGGTGAACCGTTCCGCTAGCCAAAGCCTCCGGTCTTTCCGTAGTATCACGCATCACGAGCACAGGCTTGCCCAATCCTGGAGCCTCCTCCTGAATACCGCCAGAGTCAGTGAGTACGATGGTAGCCTTCTCCATCAGATAAACAAACTCCAGATATTGCAGCGGCTCGATGAAGAACATATTGTCCAGGTTGGTCAAATCCTCACCAAACACCTCATGGATAGGCTTTCTTACATTCGGATTCAGATGCATTGGGTAAACGAAATCCACTTCCGGATACTTGTTCTTCAGATCCTTGATGGCAGTCACCATGTGGATGAAGCCCTCACCGAAGTTCTCACGACGATGACCGGTAATCAACACCAGCTTTCTGCCGTCAGCCAGACGGTTAACATCATAGCCAGCCTTCTTGAGGATACCCTCCTGCTCCTTCGCCAAAGTCTCATCGTTCTTCAACTTATTCACCACCATGTGCAGGGCATCAATCACGGTATTACCAGTTACGTAGATCTTTCCCTGCGCTTTCTCTTCCTTGAGATTGCTTTCAGAAAGAGGAGTTGGCGAAAAATTGTAGTTGGCAATACGGCCAGTAATCTGTCGGTTCATTTCCTCAGGCCATGGCGAGTAGATGTTGTGGGTACGAAGACCAGCCTCTACATGACCTACAGGAATCTGCTGATAGAAAGCAGCAAGGGCGGCAGCTGTAGATGTAGTAGTATCACCATGCACCAGCACCACATCAGGCTTGCACTCCTTAAACACATCTCTCATACCTGTCAACACCCTGGCAGTAACATCATACAAGTCCTGTCCCTGCTTCATGATATTGAGGTCGAAGTCTGGCTTCACCTCAAAGATATCCAACACCTGGTCGAGCATTTCCCTATGCTGACCTGTTACACAAACGATGGTTTCAAACTCATCGCTGTGTTTCTGAAATTCCTTCACCAGCGGGCACATCTTGATGGCCTCAGGTCGGGTTCCGAAGACTAACATTACTCTCTTCATATCTATATTTTCTTTGTTATCAACCAATATGCATACTTCACAAGATGAATCTGTCGTTTGATTCTCTTAGGTTCCTTGATGAGTCGATAGGCAAACTCCAGGTTATGATCCACCCACCATTTCGGTGCTCTCTGCACATGCCCAGTATAAACATCGAAGCTGCCGCCCAACCCCTGAAAGATAGCAGGATGGCACTTCTGAATTCTTTCCATCAGCAATTCCTGCTTAGGCGATCCCATTGCCACGAATACCACATCCGGTTTCTTTCTGGCTATATCTCCTATCAGCTTCTCTTCAGCGTTCTCCTCTTTTAGATAACCGTTGCGATAGCCCACGATGTTGATACCAGGATATTCTTTTTTCAGTTTCTCTACGGTCTCCTCTATCACAGCCTGCCTTCCGCCTACCAGATAGAAGGTCTTTTCCTGATAGAATCGCTTCACAATCTTAAGCCAGAGTTCGCATCCCGGAATCTTACAGGCATCCTTCACACCATTCTGCTTCAAAGCCATCATCGCTCCGGCACCATCACAATAGCCCAGGTTGCGGTTGATAATACTTCTGGTTTGCGTGGTGGCATGCAGAATCTTCTCGGCATTGATAGCCACAAGAATTCCCTTGTGCTCATCCACATAATTCAATAATTGCTCTTCCGAAGTAAATGGATATACATTTACCCCGTTCAATGAAATTGTCTTCATCTTGTTATTTGAATATATATCGTTTTTCGTTATTTCTCCTCAACCAGCAAACAGGTTAAGGCATTAAACATAAAGGCATTGCTCCATCGCATGTAAGAAATCTTAGAGCTGATACCAGGCTTCAGTTGGTAGTAGAAGAAGCCCTTCTCGTCCTGCATGTTTCTCAAAGTCCAGTCCATCACCTTTTCTACGAGTCCATGATGATTATCATATTGATGCAGGCGATGCAAGGTAACCAACAGCTGTCCCGGACAATGAATATCTATCGGATACGTCTTTACATCATAATACTTAGGCGTACCATCCTGCTCAAAGAAATGATGGATATAATAATCAAATCCCTTTTCTATGAAATGATGATAGGCGGTATCTCCTGTCAATTCCTCATAAGCAATCAAGGCATCCAGATTATAGCCGGTATGGAAACTATCCACCCAACTCTGTACTGGCAGCATACCATAAATCCAAGCCCCATCCTCTCGTTGTCCAGCACAACAAGCCTTGATAGAAAGTTCAGCCAATCGCTTATACTCCTCGTTCTGAGTATAGTGATAGCAATAGCTCAACAATCTGGATCCCAGCAAGGAAGCATTGAACACCGTATCATTACCCTTCAGTGGACTATAAGAGAATAGGAATCCCTCTTTGTAGTTACTTCGATGCAGGTCTTGAATGATAAAGTTGGCAGCAGACAAGGCTACCTCCAGATATTTCCTATTACCTGTCACCTCATAAGCCTCCATCAGTGCTGTGGCACAGAAGTTGGTGGCCACCACCGTAGGAGTAAACTTAGGAAAGAGGAAGAGCCTTCTAGCTTGCCAGTCGAAGTTATATCCCCAGCATGCTCCACTATATCCTTTCGATTGAAGAGATATAAGCAAATCAGCCAAGAAACAGATTTGCTGCTTTATTTTCTCTTTAGAACCGATACGCTCGCTCCATTCCGGATGATTGCTCACAGCCTGATAGAGATTGCAATATCCACTTAGAAAGAGACCAATACCCTTGGCATTATACTCCTTTGGCACCATTGCCAAACGACGCAGGTTAAAAGGGAATCTTTTGAAACCCTGAATCATCACCAATCTGCAGATAGCAGAATGTTTCAGAAAAGGCAGCGCTTGAAACACCTTGGAGTTCAATCCATCGTATGGATCCCATCCCTTATATTCCTCCTTTTCACAGTATTCTTTCAGTTTGACGAAAGAATCAAGAATCTCCGTTTTCATCTTTAAATCTTAGAATTTTTGCTGGTACACCAGCTACGATTGCATTGTCGGGAACAGGCTTAGTAACCACGGCATTAGCCCCGACAGTAACATTATTTCCGATGGTAATACCACCAAAAACAATGGCACCTTTTGAGATGCGAACATTGTTGCCGATTATTGGTAAACCTGGGTAGCGATTATTACCCCCCCCGATTGTAACCTGCTGACCTATAGAGCAGTTATCACCAACAACGGCTTTAGAATGAACCACTACTCCCATACCACCATAGCCAAACTTTGTACCCTTTCCTATCTTAGCTTGATAAGGTATCTTGCTGTTATAGATTAAGAAAATCAACAGTGTTACTAACTTTGGCAAGAAGGGAATATGATGTAGATATAGCCATCTTGAAATTCTGTAAAAAACGATTGCGTTAAGCATAGTCAAAATATTATTTTAATTCATTTGTGAAAACTTCACTCATCGTAGTAAAAGAGATTCCTTTGTGGGTTAATTTCTTAAACAAGAAATTCATACCTCTTGTTCCACAAAAACTCTTTGGATGCCCCACAAGAACAAAGTAATTTCTATGATTCATCTTACTTATCATCTGCAGGAAAGAACGATGAACGGAAGGAGAAAGAAGACAGAAATCCCACGTCTGACATTCGTCTTCTAACAAGAACTGGATTTTTTGCCACTTTGAACATTTGCGAGCCCCTGATCCAGACACCTTATCCTCATATTTTTCTTTTGCTCCTTTTATATTCTTTACGATAGAAAGTAGTCTATCAACAGAAGCATACTTGCGCCATCTCTTTATCTGGTTTCCAACAATAGGCAATTCTATTATATCAGTTTTTACATTTGAATCATTTTCAAGTTGTTTATCAACAAACCAGATTCCCCTATCTTTGGGAACATTCCGATAATCATATACCGAAAGATTGCTTTCCTCATAACCGCCAGGATATACAGAGGAATCTATATGAAGACCAACTTCTCGCATAGCTTTTACTATGCCCTCAGATGGCATAGCATTATAACCACCAGCACGAAGAGCAACACATCGATAACTTGGCGATATAGGTTTAATTATACTTTCTATAGATAACTTCCCCCTTTTCAGAAGATTAACCAAAGCATCTTCACCTTCCCTGTTGTAAGTACCAAGTTTCCATTCATCGAGATTTACTTCCCATCGACCATCTTTCCATTTGGCATCTACCCATTGAGGATGTAAATGGAGTTGCACATCATGCCCTTTTTTCACTGCTTCTTGCAATTGGCTAACCATAGCTTCAATAGGATTGCAATTATATCCCATCTTGTTACCTTTATCCCATTCTTCTTTAAGTTTCCAGAATTCCACAACTTCAAAGAAAAAAGTATATTTTGCATTATACTTTTCGGCAAGAGCTAACAGGATATTCGTTGGTTCAATAATATGCTTAAAAACATCACCATTACCGTTTCCGAAGAGTTCATAATCTAACGTTAAAAGAATATTCTTCATTTCTCAATTATTTATTTAGACCATCTTGTGTAACCTGCGGCATATCTTTTCCGAACAGTCTCTAGCAAAGCCTGATTATTTGCAGCGTATAAGAAAGTATATCCAAAAGGTACACGCTTGTAATTTTCATCGTGCAAGGTATTAACATATTCACCCCCCATCATAGCTTGATCCTGCAAATTTCCATCGTGCACCAATGTACGAATATAATGTTCCACTCCTTGAGTATCTATTAATTTCAATTCATACATTTTCTTAAGATAGCAATAATGATAATCCTCAAAAATCAAATCCTCAAACATATGGAACATAGGCATATTCTTGACTCCCAGTCCTATAGACTTGCCATTATCTCCCATAAAGAGCATATAAGGAGAGTCTTTGTAGAATGGTGTTAAAGCAGTAGCATGCTTTTCAGGCTGATAAGCATAATTTCCCCATAAGCATAAAGCTTTTATCGGATGCCATGTCATCACCACCCCTTCGCTTTTTGCAAAGACATTAGTTAGTACTCCCATTCCCGACTTTGTTGTACTCATATCGAAGGTTTCCTTCTTTTCTGCCCACTCTGTAGAATTCATTGGAGGATAATACGGCATGCCAATAATCCCTTCCCTACCAACAATCTCTTTTAGCAAATCTATAACTTGCTTGGGAGAATAGCTTGCATTCAAGCTGGCAAAACCAGAAGTAACTAGGATTCTATCCCCTCTTTGAATACCAAGTTCATCAACTAACGCACGACGCAAGTCTTCAATTGTAGTCTTACGCACATTACATTTGATTGCATTTTTTAACTTTCGCTTATAACGCTTTAAATCATGCCTAACATCTGCTGGCAGGATTTGCTTTATTACATGTTTAAGAGTTACCATATATACATCATAAAACTTCAACAAATGATGATAATCATCCTATTTTTAAACTGTCTCTACCGAATTGATAGAACTCTTTAGTTATTGCTTGTTATGCTTTTAATTTTATTTACTATTAATATGAACTTGCCCGAGTTTGTCGAGCCACACCTCATAATACATAAAATCGGCAAGTACAACAACTATAAGTAGAACTATCAACATTATTCTCTTTTTCGTATAAATCTAGCAGGATTACCTGCCCACACTTCATTATCTGGAATATTCTTAGTTACAATAGAACCAGCTCCAACAATAGAATTCTTACCAATTGTAACAGGCTTAACAACTAAGGTATTCATTCCTAAATAAGCATTTTCCTTTATGATAACCTTACCTCTGGAATAGGTTCCTGTATTTGGCTCCATAAAATGGGTTACAATTCTACACCCTGCAGTTAATCGTACTCCTTTATGAATGATAATATCAAATGGATAATTGGTATCAAAAGAAACACTTTCTCCAATAAATGTGTTCTTATAATCTATAATATTTACCCCCCCCATACCTGCAAAATAGAGGTCTCCATTTACGTGATGGCATGGGTAAATGCTGAAGATGTAAGAACAATAACATCTTTAATCTAGATAATTTCATTGTACTTTCTTTAGAGGATTTATGTTTATTTTAAATGACTTTTCAGAACTCCTTCCATTTTACGAGCAACTTTCGATGCCAAGAAATGTTCGCAAGCATATTTATGATTAAACCAAGATATAGAAGCTATTCTATCTGGTTGCTCTATATATTGACCTATAACTTTTGCAAAATCGACAGGATTAAAACTATCAACCATTGAACCCATATCACATGTAAAGAAGTCAACCAAGCCACCAACAGGACGGGTAATTACAGGCAAACCAAAAGCCATAGCTTCTAGTACGGAAGTTGGCATACCTTCATGGTAAGAAGTAAACAAATATAAGTCTGCATTAACAAACTCTGTAACCAATTTATCTCCAGACAAGCCACCTGTAAAACGTATGGAATCCCCAAGGGGTCTTGCCATATTTTTTGCCTTTTCTAAGTCTACTCCATCCCCAACAACCGTAAACTTTAAATTTGGATACTGATTATGCAATAACAAACAAGTTTCAATAAAAATAAAAATGCCCTTTTCTTTTGTAGTTCTTGCCAAATAAAGAATATTAGAGATTTCCTGCTTTTTTTTCTCTAGCAGGAATTTATCCAAAAGCTTATCATCAACTTTTGTGGTCGTTAATTCTATTGGAACTTTAACCCCCCATTTTTGAAGTATCATTCTAAACTCATTTGCCAAAACTAAGATACAACAAGTTTTATTAAGAACCGATGCTATATTGGATTCTTTTCCTTTAACATTATCAATATGAAATCCATGAAACATTACTGCAGTTTGAACATTCAAAGCTCTAGCAATTTTTAAATAACCAAAATCCCTTTTTATTGCAGTAGAAGCCATTGAAGGATTAACGAGAACAACATCAGGTTTAGACTTCAATAATACAAATATGAATTTGAGATAATACCAAAAACTAAATATGGTTCTCCATTTTGGATACCCAATACTAAAATACATCACTCCATCGCTGAAATAGGACTTTAATCCATTATAATGACTAGAAACCCCTGCTAAGATTTGAAGTGGTGGTGTTGTTATCAAAATTTTCATCTTTTAAACATTTTTACCCATTTCCATATTCCCCAGACCTTCAATAAATCCCTATAATATTGACCAGTCAAAGCATATCTAGGCAAGAGATATAAATCATCGCTTAACTTGATATGTCTTTGCTTTGTCGTAAAAGCAAGTTTATAATACCGCTTACAAGCATCAACCTCACGAGAAGTCAAAGAACCGTTAGGATAACTAAAGGCATAAACCTGATTACCTGTATAGGCTTCAAGAGTATCCTTGGAACTCATTAGTTCCATATCCAGAACATAATCAGGAGAGTTTGTTAAGATTGGATGATTGACAGTATGGGATTGAATAGTAACTAGAGGATGTTTGGCTAAATCTATCATCTGCTCTTTTGTCATAGCAGAACGATTTAGTGTTATCTGCTGTTTAATCTCAGCCAATTGCTTATAGAATTCACCATAGGGCAAATTCTTAAATTGAAACATCTTCTTTACTCCCATATATTTTGCAACATACTCCCACCAGAAGTTACCACTTTCCAATGGTTCTGCTGCAACAAATATACATATTGGCACCTGATACTTTTCTATAATAGGTATCAGTTGAAGATTCCCTTGCCAACCATCATCAAAAGAAACAAAAGCCATTTTTTCAGTTAAGGTCTTATGTGTCCCAAGTATATCATATAACTCTTGCAAATCGATAAAACGATATCCACGCTTTTGATAATAAGCCACCATCTTCTCAAAACCTTGCACAGATGGATTATGATAATATAAAGACTTGATTGTATGCATTTATTTCTTTACTTTCTTTTTTAGATTCCTTAAAGCAACTTTCAATTTAACTATCGCATAAGTAATATAAGGTCCTAACAGTTTAGCTATAATCTTCTTCCACTGGTTTTCTTTGCCTATCCAGGTTCCTGCATAATGATGAATAGCAACTGTTTTAGGAGTGATAGCAATGCGGTTAAACTTATCGAAAGGACAAAAATATTCTGGAGGATATATCGTAATACCCTTCACCACCTGCAAATCACTAGTTGGCTTTAACCCATGTTCTATCAATACAGAAGTAACATGCTCAACAACGGTTAATCCACCTGAAGCCCCCTTAAAATGAATATTTTCATAATAGGATAATACAGCTTTATATATTGGATGTCCAGGTTCTACGCCTATACCTAGTCCTGTAGCAACACCAGGATATGGAGGTTGATTGCTTTTCCGTTCACAAGCCATAAAAGCACCATGAACAAGAATCGATTCAAGACTTTTAATCAATTCAACATCAGTATCCAAATAAACCCCTCCTTCTTCGTAAAGCACTTTCATACGTGCATAATCCGACACATAAGCCCATTTCTTAGCCAAGTAGGCTTCATGAGTATAAGCTATCTGATGCACATCAAAATTAGACTCGTCCCAACGCTTTATCTCATAATCTGGCATAAAATATTTCCATGATTCTATGCACTTTTCAACAAGTGGAGGAATTGGATTTCCTCCAAACCAAAAATAATGTATTACTTTAGGTATCATAAACTAAATATTCTTCTGATTGTAATGTAAAATATATAGAAATAGGATACATGAAGAAGTATCCATACCACATGGTTTCATTACCCAAAGAGGTGAACAGTATGGTAATAAGCAAATATGAGAACCAAAGAGTGTAATAATCAGAATGATTTCTATTCTCATAGTACACCTTCATCAGAAAGCCGAAAAAACATAAATAAAATAAGCATCCCAGCAAGCCTACTCTTACAAAGATATTCGACCACATGATATCGCCATTATCCAACTGGTCAACACGATTTCTTTCTAGATTGTAACATCCTAATTTAAAAGTCTTATGATGATAATTAGCCTCAGAAACATATCCGATTCCTCTTACTGCTGTAACCGTGTTTTTGGTAATATAATCCAATCTTTCTTTAGCATGGAGTATTCTATATGAAAAATTACCTGAAGATTGCCCCGAAGAAATAGTATTGGTTTCCTGAACCATTCCTGTTAATCTGTTGGCAAACTTATCGCTAACCCCCAAAAAGCCAAAGGAAATGATTATAACAAAAAGCACTGCCGTTATTTTTTTTGCCATTGCCAACCCTGAGCGAAACAGAATAAATGTAAAAAGAATAAGAAGAATAGATATCGCATAAGTCATCTTCATATTCAGAGCAATCGGCATAAAACAAATAAATGAAGCAGCATATGTTTTGAATTTACTGAGATTCCAATAATTGACCAAATAGAAAATCGTAAAAATAATCGCAGTAATAGGTGGTTTAATACCTCGTTCTTCCTGAGAGCGAAAATTTATCAACTCAATGGATGTTAGAGTTTGGAAAATAATAAACACACAAGCTAGTACTGTAATTTTGGCTACTTGGCGAAAACTCCCGTTAACTTCATCAATATAGAGTCTTGGACAATATAAACTATCGTAAGAAGAAGTCTGGATCTTAAGAACTTTACAACATCAATAGGCGTTGTTCCATTAAACAAGATGTCATATAAGCCATTTAAAATAAAGAACAGCAGCAGTAGAGAAACGGCATTCTGTAAAACACCAGTAAATTCAGCACCCCGTGTAAAAAGGATTTTTAAAAAGAAAAGTATATATAAAATCATTTACATTGTGTGAGAATAAGAAATTCGTAAACAAAGTATCTTCAATATTCAATTGCAGATACACACTACAAAGAAAGAAGATGATGGTAAGTACAGATGTTTGATCATTTCTAAACAACAGACCTAAACCTATAAGAAATAATACTATATCCATAACTTATAATATATTACTATTAATGAATTCTTCTGATTTCTTTCTGAGAATGCTTAAGTCGTAATCTACCTTCCCATAATCAATCTTCGCATTGACAAGGCCTTTCTTTTTTTCCAAACTACTGGCTGTGTTGATATACCGATGAGCCAAACCTATCCTATTCAATAGAGACAACATCCTAGTTTCACGGCCCGGATAAGGAGGAATAACCCAAAAATCTTTATGCAACAATATGGCCATCACCATACAATGGAAAGAATTAGTTACTATCATTTTGGATGAATTGATTTGCTTTAACCAACTCGGTATAGTATAAAAACGAGTCAATGTTGACCAAAGAGATTTTGACAAACCCACAATTTTTTGATTACCTGTTAAAGCATGAAGCTTACTAACAATATCCAACACATTTTCATCACTATATAGCAAATAAACAAACGTTTGAGATTTATTTGTTTTTTCATTGCGACCCACAATATCAATTAAATCTTTACGTGAGAGTAATAATGTAGGATCTAAAACTACTTCAGCATCCATATCAAACTTATTTTTGCAAATGGCACTTGCAGAATCTTCTCTTACACTAATCGCCGAAAAATGCTGCAATTCTTTCTTGATAGAATAACTTAATTCATCATACTTCCAATCTGCATCTCCAATACTTGCGGCATAAGAAACCTTTTTGGTACCAGCAGGTAAGAAATCAAAGAAATAGGTCAATGCCCCTAAATTCTTTGTTATACAAGGATTCCATACCTGATCACTACCCACAACATAGACATCAGCTTTAGGTGGATCATTTTTTAAATCTGCACCATCTAAGTATCTCCTTGTAAAATGAAAATGCATTTGCTTACGGAATTTATCAGCCATAATGTTTTGAAAAAACTGAAACACTCGTCCATGCCAATTTAGCTCAGGAGAAAGAGGCAACTGTATATCTATAAATTCGACCTCAGCTCCCCTATTCTCTAAATATTTCATCAAGGCATAAGCCTGCATATTAGCGCCTCGGTTATACACCTTAGAAAAAGTAAGAATATCAATTTTCATGATTCAGTATTTTTGAAGTCATTCTATATGCACCTCGTTTTATTTTAGTACTAGAAATTTTCCATAGCACAAAACGAAGGATTTTATAAGGTAAACAGAATATATTATTAGGCAAATGATCGTATATAGCCAGTAACACAGATATTGGTAGATACTTAAAATTCCAACCTATAAATCTTCTTTCAGGTCTGAAAGAAACTCCCCAAACTTTGCCATATACCAATCGGGGATTTTTTTCTATTGCATCCCAAAAACTAACAGGATGAAATTCTATTGTAGATTTCTTAATTAAAGACAGACCCTTCTCTGAATGGCAAATCATTAATGACAAACCATCATGATGTTGTTCTTTGAACTTCGTATCTCCCCAAAAATCCGCTATAGTTATATCTACTTTACGATACAGCCCATTGAACTTACAGTCGTAGCAAGAATAGCGATTTGTCAAGGTACTACCAAAACCATTTGTCACAATGCCGCCATAGGCAGGTTTGCGAAAAGTACCATTTTTATTAACAACTGTTAAATTACATATTCCCCACCCATCGTTTTTATCACGATAAGAAACTATATCGCATTCACCAAATTTTTCTAAAAATTTATCTATTATCAATCTGGAAGGTACACCACCACAAACGATATCTACAGTTAATAAATTATCAAAATGTCTTTTACCCAAAAAAGAAAGCAATCCGGCTACCTGACAAGCAGTACCCTGAAACAATACAAGTTTTTCTGTTTGTAGTAACTCAAATGTTTTCCGATATATACCTGTTGTATCACTTTGCTGATACTTGGAACCTTGAAGACTTGCTAATTCTTCTATAGACCGGATAACACAATGATGTGCCTGTGAATGAGTCATGGAAACTCCCACAACCACGCCTCCACCCTTTAACACACAAGTAGCCAGAGCAGAAAAAACTCCACCAGAAGTGCTTTTCATTCTCTGCTCGTGATTGGTATTCCAAGCAGCATAAGGAGTTGAGCTATCAATCTTCTGATATTCATAAGATGACCAAACAGGACATACAGTTTGACATCTACCACATTGCACACATAACTGATCATCAATGCGAATGTACCTATGCCCATCTTTCCCCAAGTAAGAAGAAATAGCATTCTTCTTGCATGTATCAATGCATGCTAAGCATCCCGTACATTTATCTTGTGTTGCTAGATTTATTTTTTTACTTTTTTCCATATATTCATCAAAAACTGAGCGATATTTATATCCATTGTTTCTTTTAAATGCTTGTTGGCTAACCATAACTGAACGAACCAGATAGGAATAGCTATCAAGTAAAGCACCATACCTTCGAACTCATAACTACACACCCAGAAAAGTGAAATAAAAACAAATGCCTGGATGATTACTTTTCGCACCAAAGGGCTGAACCTAAAAGCCAGATTATGGCGGCAAGCCGAATAAGTCAAGAGCAAATATCCCATATATGCCACAAAATAATTTACTCCTAAAGCATCAAATCCCCATAAAGAAGAAAATAGAATAAGGAGCAAATAATCACCACACCAGAACAATATCTGTATAACAGCATACTGAATCGGTTTAGCTTTAGCCATAATAGCATAACTGAAAGGGAATGCTAATATTCTTAAAGATACGCCCAAAATTTGCCATCTAACAATATGAATTCCAGAAACAAATTCATGAGAATACAAAAGAATTAACAGAAGAGGGGCTAAGAGTATAACTAGAGAAATACCTACAGCACCTAATGTCAACGCAAAATTAATCTGCTGATTAATCATTTGATTCATTTTTAAGTTATCATTGGATACTTTAGATAATCTTGGCATAAAATCTATACCCATTGCATTAAGCAAAATGCTTACATATAAATTTGAAATGGTCCAACTAGCCTGATATATACCAACTGATTGTAGAGAATAATGATCACTAAGATAACTTCGGGATAATAAAGTCATAATTGTTGCTATGAGACCAGCAATTGTAAACCCCAACCCCATATATAATAACTGCTTGGATATTTTACCAAATTCTGCTAAAGAAGGACGAATTGATTTAATTTTCAGTTTCCTGACATAAAGCGATGTAAATACTGCCAAGGTGAATATTACCACCGTCAAAGCCACTGGTAATATTTCTTGTCCTCCAAAATAAACCAGCAAAATAGAACCAACAGAACCAGCTACAGCTGCTATTATCTGGGAGATAGCCAGTTTATCTAAGGCTCTTACACCATTTAATATAGCATACCCTCCACGAGCTATACCATTCAGAACAACAGTGATAGATAAGAATCTAACACCCCACAGAAATCTATCAGTTGCAAAAAGAAATATACTTATCTGCTTGGCCAATATTAAAACCAAAATACCAAATATGATAGAAAGGACAATAATTACCAACCGGAATGTATAAATTGTCTTAGCAACCTTTTCTTCAGAATCTGAAGACTTTGCAATTTCTCTGACACCGCCTTGATCTAGACCTAAAACAGAAAAGGAAGATAACATCTCTATAAATGTTTGGAACAGACTCCAAATACCAAATCCAGTTGCACCGACCAAGAGCGATATACCTTTATTTCTTATTAAAGCAAAAGCCATCTGAAAAACCTGCACAAAAGCAACAATTCCGGATGACTTCACCATTTTTTTATATTCCTTATTCATTTATAAAACTCAGTTTCCTTAATATTTTAATCATTAACATAGTTAGTAAAAGCACAACAACAGGCGCAATCCATTGATAACAATCTTCTACTACATTCGGCATTCTGTGCATAACCAATGGTAATGCTATAATAAACAAGGGATGAAATACATAAATATATAAAGAATCCCTTTCTCCCAATTTCGAAACTCTAGAAGCTTTAGCATTTCTGAAAGATACGACAAACATAAACAAACATATTGCAAGAAAAGTTGTACTTAGATAATGCTCACGTTCTGTACACATCCTTAAATGTAATAGAAACATTTTTTCTAAAACAGAAGTTACTGAAAACAAAATTACCCCCCCCATATATACATATCTATTTACAACCGACATTTTTTTCCAACTCTTCTTTATCCAAACTCCCAACATAAAATACGGTATTCCTACAAACATAAAATTGCGCACATATATGTATGGGAATTCATGAAGAAGTAGCAAAAGACTATATTTTCCCAAAACTAAATCCCCCATGAGCAACAATGGAGATAACCATAATAGCTGTTTCCATAAACTAAACCTGTCAACTAACAGCATAATGACAAGGACATACAAATAAGCTCCCAAATACCACAGATGCGAACCAAATATATTATCATTAAAAATGATAAAATTAAGCCACTGTCTTAAAGAAGGCAGGAAGAACTTACCACAAAGTATAGCTTTTCCTTCTTTCAGCGCAACGAACAATAGTGTTGACCATAAAAAAATATGAAAAATATGCTTAATATTTCGCATTAATTTCTCTTTCCCTATACCTTTTCCCTCTGTATATAACAGAAATCCAGAAATCATCAGGAAACAAGGAACTGCACATCGTGTTAAGGGTAGAATAGCATCATGAAACTTAAAATTAGTATGCAGTATTACTACAAGTACTGCACACACAAACTTCAAAACATCTACCGAATAGTTTCGTTCTTTCATCATTTATATACTCTTCTTTTGACATGGGGATAGCATTATGTTTTTTATGCGTAAACCTATAGCCTACCCCATCAAAACACTTATTATTTTGCAACTTTAAACAGACGTAAAGTTGAAGGTTGCCCACTGCTGCCGATAATGATTTCTTCGAGGTAGCCGTAAAAGTAACAGGCAACGCTCAGGTGGTTTGCAGGGAAAGCCTTCACGTTTTGACTAGAACCTAAAAATGGAATGCTTAATTAGGATTTGTATCAACCCAATAACTAGATTTTAGTATCTTGAAATAATTCGGTACGTATTATTTCCTTTATGTACAACAAAAACAGCCTTCTCATACACCATATCATTTTTTTGATAAATTAGATTACCAAATAAGCATGATGACGACGATATTGGTACATCATACAAACGAGGGTCAACTAAGTGACAATATCTTATTACTACACTTTCTCCATTACGAGTACCAATAACCATAATGGTACTAGAAATATCTTGCTTAGTATAAGCATAGCTAATAATAAAATCCATAATATGTTAGTTTTAAAATGATTATTTTTTAGTCATGAGAAAATGATCCTTCATCGTAAAGTTGCACATTGTCACGAGAAGTGAGCTTTTATTTCCTTACATTATTAAATACTGCAAACTTCTCTATTACGTCCCCTCTGCAATATGACATCTCGCATACACCTAGAAATATTTAACTATTTCAAATGGATGCTTAAAGATGTCTGTTCTCATTAACAGCGTATTATATCCCTGATCTAAAGATGGGGACGGGAAGATGTTACTTTCTGTCATTAAGTAGCCATTACCCCTCTTCTTTATTACTAAAGCATGTTGAGCATGAGGTCTTATGTATATAGAGGGTAATGCCTTTCTTAAATCTACTTCTACAAAGTATTCTGTTTGAGTAATACCACATTCAGGAACCGAAGTAGCGTGAGGCATAGCCATCAACAGAACATATACATAAATATCTTCATTAGGCAAGAGTTTCTTATCCTTTGCCAACTGTTCCAACATATCGTCATGAAGCAACTCTCAATATTTTTGTAGGCAAGCGAGGCTCCGAACCTCTTTCTTGGCTTTCGCCAATTGGGACCATTCGCTATCAAAAGTGTATCGGCTAAGTTTCCCTCTCATTATATCATGCAGACGCTTGCCCAGGAATGTCCCTGCCCACCATAATACAATGTTCGTGTTTACTTTACCTCCAGCCATCTCGTGACTACTTTTTTGTATTTCTTCCTTCATATCCTTAAGTTTTACGATTAAACCATATATGCTGACAAATCCCATCAACAGGGAGTATGTCGACACAACCGCTCCGCTTAACAACAAGTGAGAAACCATCACCAATACAACATTCAATCTTTATTATGCATCTCTATCGACTAATACAAAAATAATTATTTTCTATTGGGGTCGAAAGATTCTGATTATTTTAACACATCATTCGTCACCACTTATATACAGAAGGATATTTTACTTGGACAAAGCTGAAATTATGCCCAATAACGGAAATCTCCTTGGCTAATGTTCGACTATTCGCAGAGGGAGTCCTCATAAACGCCAACATATTTCTAGCGGCATCTCCACGCTGAGGAGTTACGTCAGGAGCAAAATAATCTCTCCAACCAAACAGGCAGATTTTCTCAGGAAAAGTCAATATGTAATGAGCCATCAATGGATCTAACAATAATCGTTCCAAGGATTTCTTCATCTGTGCTGAAGCCTTGGCTCTCTTGCCCAAAGGATACTTGCCATCATTGGGATTGACATACTTCTCTTCGGAGCAAGTCAAATCACAAAAGGCAATTTTGTTATGCTCGTCCGTTGCATCGACCAATAAGTAATCGCACCTATCCCTCATCGCAGCTACAGTATTATCAAATTGATTGACATACTTCTCAAAATCCACAATGGCTACAGGACAGGCAGATGTATCCAGTCTCAAATTAACCCTGTCACATTGAGCACGATGTGGACGATGTCCTTGACAATCATCACAAGCCTTGGAGTCTGATAATTCGACAAGCCCTCTATGGATAGCCATATCTACAACCACCCCATGGGTATCCAAGTCATACTCCTGAGGATAATGCACTTGCAACAATCGTTCTATCAACAATTCGTCTCTCATCTGCTCAACTCGTTAAACTCATTATATATGGCAGACATCATCTCTGTCAAGTCGTATGTATCAACTAGGGCTTTTCCTTCCTCATCCGTTGCCATGAGAGTTTGAGCATTTCCATCGTATATTCTATATACAGCCAAATTCTCAGGCTCAACTCTCGCACGCTCCTCAGCCGTTTGACGAATCAACACGTTCAAGTAGTTCAAGATATAAGGACTATGTGTAGCCATTATAATTCCCATCTTACGGTCATTGGAAGAAGCTGCATTAACAGTCTTCACCAAGTCATCTATTAAGCGGCACTGAGCATCTGGAAAAAGACTAAGTTCAGGCTCCTCTAAATGAATATGCACATACTTTGGTAAATCAGCCAGTTCGATAACCGGAGAAAACTTTGTCAACAATTCGTTATCATAAAGGTAGTCAAGCACAGACCGACGGAAAGCCTCCTTAAAGGAATAATCCTTGGCAAAATGCTGCACGATGACGGAAAGAGGAGTGGATGTCTGAATACCAGATGAAGCCTGGGTAAGCTCTATTGGAGCATAGGCATCGTCAACAGGCATAACAGTTAACTTCACAGGACGCCCCTTAGGATGTTTCACGGAAAGTTTCAGTCCCAAATAAGAGAGATCATATTCCTTGTCATCCTTCACCGCCTGGGCAAAGTCATTCATAGTCTCATGAAAATAAAATCCCAACGACGCATTTTTATTCGTCAAGGCATTAGCCGACCATGAAGGGATGACATTTCTATTCTCCGAGACAAAAGACTCTTTCCAAAAGGTCAAATCTTCTTCACTTATCTTTGGCAAGAGCGTACGCTTGATCTTGGAATTGCCATACTCTATGCTATACACATTACCAGAATCTGCATGCACCTCATATCGTATATATGAATTACTCTGAAAGAAAGCCACAAGATTAGTTGTCTTTAGCAAAGACTCGAAGCGTATTATGAAAGGAGAGTTTGTTATTTTCGAATGTTTTAAAAAAGATCGAATATTAGCTAGCTTATATAGATAGCGCATCAGGACAAGTACCTTCATCAGTGTACTTTTTCCGATGGCAGACTCACCTATAAGAACTGTAAGAGGCAGTATCTCCAACTGTTCAATATGGCGAAGCGGTCCAACATTGTGTATGGTAATATATTCCTTCATATACTTTTTCTGATTGTATTCACTAAAAAAACATTTTTATGGCTGCAAAAATACACTTTTTTTTTGAAACGACCAAGCAAAAGAAGAAAAAAGACCAAACTGGTCTAAAAAAAACGTGAAATCCATGTGAGAAAATCTTTTTCTCTCTTGGAAATCAGGATGCCATGGTGAGGAGGGAATGCTATTTTTCCCCTCTCAGGGGGTGTAGTTTCGATACATTTGGGATTAAAAAAGATGAGAATCTTTAAAAATAAAATTACTTTTTGGTATTTATGTTTTGAATGGAATTTAAATGGGATATTCACGTCCCACAGATTTCACGGATGAACACAGATTTTTTTGACCTATTCGGTCAGATTACACAGATTTTTCCGACTGCCGTTACTTCCAAGGGCTACTTCAGGACGAAAGGAGATGACGTAATCTGCAGCTTATGCTTGGCCAAACTCCTATACTGCGGTGAAGTCTTTGATATGCATACCTTACCAGAGGGAATCCAATAATGCAAATGATCTCGCCTGATTTCAGCAAGATGACTTCCCTTATCCTTGAGCCAACCCTCAAGCCATTCTACTTTCTTCAACATCTCTTTGACATTGCTCGTATTCGCAGGATGAACTTCCACAAACCAGGCTTTCTGATCATATCCTATTGCATAATCCCACCTAGAAGCATTCGGATAAAGACCCTTTGTACAATCGTCAATATCCACACTTCCCAAAAGATTCTGCTGCTTGCTTACTGATACCTTCAAAGAATTACCCTTTAATGCCTGCAAACCTTTACAATAACCATCCTTCAATTCTACAGTATTATCCACCGCAGACTTAAAGACATTCGTATCTGATTTTACATTCTTTTTCTTCATCATCTCACATTTCCGGTTCCTGATAATACTTTCCTACTACTTCCGAAGCCTTGCCTGAGAAGGCCGACAAGCCACCCCATTCCGCAATCAACGGATTATCATTTTCAACATCCAGAGATGAAATGTCGGTAGAGGTTACTCCACCACCATCTGATGAGAAGAAATATGTCTTCAACTCCTTTTCCTGCAAACCATTCATTACCTGAATGGCTGTAGATTTCTTATCTATGTCGAATAATTCACTAAGAGCCTTTTTAAAACGTTCCGCTGGCAAATTCTTGAGAGACTCAAATACCCAGGCAAACTCCAACAACGTAGGAGAATGAGTAGATACTATTACCTTATATCCCGCCTGCATCAATTCTATGATTTCCAAGATAACAGTCTGGATGGCACGGGGATGCAATCCCATTTCCGGCTCCTCAATGATTACCCACTTGTAATCTTCCTTATTGATTACAGATGTTGGAGGTCCTGAGAGACAATACATTGCCAGCAGAAGAGGCATGAACTCCTTCTGACCTGCACTCCATGTCATAAATGGAAGACTGACATTGTTAATGTTCAGCTTCATCTTTCTTTGACCTGAACTTTGATCGATAACGACTTTGGCGCCATGAAAAACGGATTCATCAATAGAATTCTTCACCGCACCCTTCAGACGATTACGCATCGGGAATATCACATCAGGATTACCTAAGCCACTCTGTATGAACACACGCAGCGTTTCACTGAAATTTTTCAAGACAAATGGAGCAGAACCATCAAACTCCATAAAATTCTTCGGGCGACCATCCGATATTCCTAAAATTCGTTGAGCAGGAACATAAAAGACCGATTCCTTGGTATTCTGCCTATTCTTCGATGGCTTCAATAAATCCGTGATTGCAAATTTCTTATCTGAAACTTCAATTTTGGTATCTCCACTGAACAAAGTATGCAAACCCTCTCCAAAATAATAATCCAAGAGAGGTTCCACATCTGTCTTTGACAAAATATAATTATACTTTCGTAAAGTCTCGATAATGCTATTCTTATCTATGACTAACTTGAACAGCTCCAGAAACAAGCTTTTTCCACTTGCTTGAGGACCTATCAATATATTCAAGTCACCTAGACTTACATCTACTGACTTGATGGGACCGAAATTCTCTACCTTCAATTTTGTCATTGCCATTCTGCTATTTTATTAATTTATCCGGCAAAAATACAAATTATTTTTGAGAAATCAAAAAATTTAAGAGACTTTTACGTTCTGCGCTAAGTCTTGTCCCACAGATTTCACGGATTTACACGGATTTCTTTGCGGCCTGTGCGGCCTGGAATTTGAAAGGGTCACGCAGATTTCGCAGATGACGCAGATTTTTTTGACCTGTGCGGTCAGATTTACACTGATTTTTCATTCTACATCTTATCCGCAGATGAGACCTATTCGGTCTGATGACGCAGATTTCCTGACCCTTTGCGGGCTGGGCGATGAAAATACCCTACTCTGTCGATAACGGCTTCCGCGGGAAAAATCTGCGGAATCTGCGGAATCTGCGTGAACTTCTTAACCGGAAATTCTTAATAGCGTGAACCCTATATACTTGTAACTTTGTATAGACAGCACGTGCAAAAGATTAAAGAAAGGAATTACAGATAGTTACATCTTGTTTTTAACACTTTATATAGAGAGATTTCTTATGAAGGGGGTTCACATTCTTACCCCCTTCATTCCTCGTCTCGTGAAACAGCCATGTATTTCTACATGACACTTCTTTCATGTATCTCTACATAACGCATACTATCATGCTTTTCAACATGACTCCGGCTATTTCGCCTCCAACAAGCTGTCTAACAAAACGTCTACCTGGGACTTGTCCTCTTCTGACATGTAGGACTTGATCCAGTCCTTCGCCTTCACGTAGTCGTTCAATCCCAGATGACGGCCGAAATCCTTCAGGTCACGGCAATAGGCCTTCGAAATCCCAAATACCTCACACAGACCCTCCTTCTTCAATAACCAATGCTTCTCAGCCTCGGTAAGAGCGTTCTCGGACTTGTCCTCACTGTACTCGTGGCGAACTGCCCAGAAGAACTGGTTCACCAACTTGTTGACACTCACTTCGACGGAATCCTTGCCCGTCTGTAGTCGTAGGAGTTCTTGATCTCCTGCACTACAGATCTTAAAATCTGAATCATAAAAAAAATTATTAAATTATGTTTAATCTGCGGATATCCGCATTTTAACATTTCAATTACTCTCGATTTGATTACTTTTGCAGCCAGTTGCAATCAAGCAGCCTATCCTAAAGCCTAAAAATTGGGCGCCTGGATAAACAACTAAACTAATTATAGGATGAATCAAGACAATCACCTAAAAACGCAGCAGAATGCTGAGGTACTACCCTCTTTCTTCTGCACCATCGCTTCCAGCGAAAGTCATCAGCTCATCAACAAGGAGGAGCTCGAGAGAATCATCAAGTTTGATGCCATGACCAAAAACCGCACCGAACTCTATCGCAAGCAGTTGCCTATCAGCAAGTCGCTCGCCGACGGCACCAAGATCATGATGCCGGGTATCACGGCTTCCGCCCTCATGGACGGACTGGGCAAGCAGATTGCCAACATCACCCAGCCCACCTACTGGATTGCCGTGGATATCGACAAGATTCCGGCGGAGAAGATGGAGAGCGTCATCCAGAAGGCGGATGCCGACCCTCATGTGATGGCCAGGTACATCACCGCCAGCGGCATGGGTATCAGAATCATCTGCCGTTACCTGCCCATCGATGACGACGAGGTTACCGTGGTGGAACTCTTCGACGTGATGGTGCGCAAGGCGATGGATTACTTCTCCCGTCTGCTTGGCGTACCTGCCGACGAGAAGTGCTGCGACATTACCCGCATGTGCGGACTCGCCAACGACCCTACTGCCTTCTTCAACTGGAATGCCGAGGCTTTCGCCGCCGACTCCAAGGACCTGAAGAAGCTCTACACCCGTAAGGCGGTGGAGGAAAAGTATGCCAAGCGCAGCAGCCGACGCAAGCCTGCCAGCCAGAAGATGGTGAAGCTGAGCAAGGGCATTCCTACCATGGAGGAAGCCGCAGACCACATCAAGAACCTGCTGGAATCGTGGGGCAAGTTTTTCGGCACCGGTACCCACAACGACTATGTGTACCACTTCGGTCTGGTGTGCGTAAGATACGACATCGACCAGAAGGAGGCCACGGACTATGCCGACCGTGAATTCGGTACGCAGTATCCCAAGACGGCCAGCATCATGCAGCAGTGCTACAAGCACCAGGAACTGCGCGGCACCTGGCACTTCATGCGCAAGGGCGAATCGTATGGCAAGAACCCTTCTACCAAGGCGGTGAAGCAGTGGCTCAACATGCGCTACCGCTTTCACCACAACGAGGTGACGGGTTTCTACGAAATCTGCTGCCAGAATCCGCTCACCGGCAAGTTTCCGCGCTGGACGCGCATGGACGACAACATCGAGAACTCGCTATGGATTGAGATGGACGAGGACGGACTGCATGTGCAGATGCCCCGACTGCATGCCATCATCAACAGCGACTTCAGCGATGCATACGACCCGTTTGATGAATATCTGCGAAGCCTGCCCGAATGGGACGGCCAGACAGACTATATTGACCAACTAGCCGAGCGCATCCACGTAAGCGAGATAGCCGGCTACCATCATACGATGGACGACTTCAAGTATTTCTTCAAGAAGTGGTTTGTGGCGATGGTGGTTTCCTGGGTTACCAAGAGCGTGGTGAGCCAGACCGTGCTCATCTTCGTGGGCAAGGGCGGCATCTTCAAGACCACCTTCTTCAACATGCTGCTGCCAGCCGTGCTCAGATCTTATTTCATCAATGAGTCAACGGCATGCTACACCGACAAGGACTTCATGGAGGCATTCTCGAGCAAGGCGCTGATGTGCCTCGACGAGTTTGAGACGGCATTCGGCAAGAACCTGAGTGCCTTCAAGAGCTGCGTTACCAAGCTCTATTTCTCCATCCGCCGTCCTTACGACAAGTATCGCACGGAGCTGCCCCATCGTGCGGCACTCTGCGGCACCAGCAACAGCGTGCAGATTATCAGCGACGAGGAAAACCGCCGCTACTCACCCTGGCAGATAGACTCCATCGAGAGTCCGATAGACCACCCCATCGACTACCAGCACATCTATGCGCAGGCAGTGGCACTGGGCAAGGAGGTGATGAAGCGCAAGAAGAACCACGAAGATGGGTGGGTGTTCTGGCTTACATACGATGACATCGAGGTGATGCGCGATCACAACAAGATGTTTATGATTTCCAACTATATGGAGGATCAGATACTGCGCCTCTACCGGGTTCCGGAAGACGGCATCGACCCTAAGTTTGTGAAGTTCCGCTATTCTGCCGAGATCATGGAGCGCATAGGCGGTTGCCCTGCCCTGAGCCGCAACTTCTTCCAGCAGAACCTAGCCAGCATCATGCTCCGACTGGGCTTCAAGAAGCTGCACAAGTCGAAGGGCAACGGCTGGATTGTCATCGAGAAGGATACCGGCGAAATCAAGACTGATTCCATCGTGTCGCCTAAGGAATGGGAAGACTCCAAGAAGAAGAAGTCTGATACTCCTGATTCTGATAAAGACAAGAAGAAGTCTGATTCTTCTGATTCCGATGCCGACAAGAATAAGGAGAAGGATGCTTCTGATTCCGACAGCGATAAGAAGTGACGTTGCGAATGATGGCCAGTGACGTTCTGGGAGATATTCAGTGACGTTCTGAGAGGTGAAGAGTGACGTTCTGACGGATAGTCAGAATGCTTCTGCCAGCCTCTCAGTGACGTCCTGGCTACTTCACAGTGTTATTTTGAATCATCATGAAAATCAAGATATATAAATCATGAAAATCAAGATATATAATAAGTTCGAGCTTGCCAAGCTCTACTTTCCGAGTCAATCCAATCATGTGGCGGTGAACCATCTGATGAGGATGATCAACCGCTGTCAGCCGCTGGTAGCGGCACTGGAATACGAGGGTTATCACCCCCGCGACAAGACATTCAGCATGCGCATGGCGCTGCTTATCTATGAATATCTGGGCGAACCATAGTGGTTCTGAGCATATCGGGGCATATCGTATAGCCATCGTATATGCATCGTATGATGGGGTCTCCAGAATGTTGTATCTTTGCATCGTCAATCAGAATGATGACTCCGCCAGTGTTCAGCACAGGCGGAATTTACAAACTTTAATTCATTTAAAAGCCTATGATCGAGTACGATTTGAAGAAGAACAACAACGTGAAGAACGAGAAGGCTTACGGCAAGTATTATGCCAAGCCTCATGTGAGCGAGACCGTGGACCTGGAGGCGCTAGCCGAACAGATGCACACCTACAACTCGCCTTTCTCTGCCGGCACCATTCAGGGAATCCTGACCGATGCCGTGGTACACATCAAGGAGCTGCTGCTCGCCGGTAAGAATGTGAAGTTGGACAACCTCGCCATCTTCTACATCGGTATCAAGAACAAGGAGGGTGCCGCCACAAAGGAGGATTTCTCCGTGCTCAAGAATATCCTGGGCGTGAGAATGAGAGCCCGTGCCACGGGCGACCTGCGTTCCGTGAACCTTAACCTGGAGGCCAACCTCAAGAAGTATGGCACCAAGAAAAAGAAGACCACGGGCAGCACCACTACCGACCCAGACGGTTCGGATGATACCCAGGCGGGCGGTTCCGGCACCCAGGGTGGCGGATCGGGAACCACGGGTGATCAGACCCAGGGAGGCGGATCAGGAACCACAGGTTCTCAGACCGGCGGTTCGGGAACAGGCTCCGGTGGCGATAACGAACATATCACACTTTAGAAGTCGGGGGCGTTAAATCGCCCCCACTCATATTTTACATTAAAAATTCAACTCAATGGTAACAGATAAATTTCCCATGACCATTGGCGACGAGGAGGTGCTATCGGAGCATCTTCTCCTAGCCCTAACAGAAGGCGGCGCGATGATGGATTCACCCCTGAGCGTGCGCTTCCTCGTGATTCACTGCAGTGCAACCAGATGCAACCGCAACTATACGGAGAAACAGCTGGTGCGCGACCATAAGGCACGCGGTTTCCGCACGGCGGGCTATCACTATTATTGCCGCAAAGACGGCACGCTGACGCAGTTTCGCAAACTGCTTGAGGTGGGTGCTCATGCACGTCCCTACAACCGCTGCTCCATCGGCATCTGCTACGAGGGCGGACTGGATGAAGACGGGCGACCTGCCGACACGCTGACAGCCGATCAATACGAGGTGATTCGCCACCTGCTGATGAAGCTGAAGATCATGTTTCCACGTGCCGTGATTCTGGGTCATCGAGATTTGCCTGGCACCACTCCCAAGGAATGTCCCTGCTTTGATGCCGGGGCAAAATTTCAACTTTAATTCATTTCAGTTTCAACTTTTAAACCCATTGCCCATGAAAAGAGATACCATCAAGAAGATTATCAATCTGCTCATCACTGTGCTCACAGCCGTGGCTTCGGCTTTCTGCGTACAATCCTGTAAGGGGTTAATCTGAAGCAATGCCCCTACCAAAATCTATGAAAAACACCGGGGCGATGGAGGTCGGTGCCCGTGTATTCGTACATGCCCTGCTTCTGGAGCCATCTTGCCCGCTTCTTCACCTTGTCGCCATACTGGCCTTTCAGGGAGAAGAGGTTGAGCTGGAATCTGATGCCTTGCGCCTTGAGCGCCCGGTAGTCGCTTTTCTCCATATAAAGATAGCGTTCGGGGTGCGCCAGGATGGGGGTATATCCCTTGTTCCTGATGCGTTCCAGCAGTCCCCTGAAGTTCATCGGGGCGGAGAAGATGCTGGTTTCTACCAGCAGGCAATTCCCCTCGTTGCCGATGGGCAGCAGGTCGTTGCTGCGGAGGCGCTTTTCGAAGAGCGCATCGAGCATGTTTTCTGAAGCCAGATGAAGCTTCAGCATCTGTATGTCAGCAGGATTTCTCCGTTTGAAATCCTGCTGATATTTGTTTTCCAGGGTAGCAAACACCTGTCGCAAGCGGGCGGTGGTGTTGGGCACATCCTCCATGATATGTGGGGTGAACCACACTTCCCTGATTCCTATTTCCTCGTAGGTGGCAAGCATTTCCAGCGACTTCTCCATCTCCTGGAATCCGTCGTCCACTCCCGGCAGAATGTGGCAATGCCAGTCGATGCCGCCGGGGAGTTTCTCTGATGGTGCTTTCTTGCTTGCCGTCGGATTGCAAATCAAACGGAACACCTCACGGAATATATTCATGTTTTTCTATTCTTTAATCCAATTTTCTACTTTCCTATTTTTGCCCCCCCCATTCTTGTCGGAGCCGTAGTGGTAGCCGTAGCCATAACCATAGTGGTAGCCGTAGCGATAGTAATGACCGTAGCGGCCACCCTGCGCCTTGGTACCGTTGAGGATAAGCGACATGTTCTTGAACTTCTTCTCCTTATAGAGCTGTTCGATGTCGCCCAGCATGCTGCGCTCCATCAAGCCGCTGCGAACCACGAAGATGGTGCGGTCGGCATATTTCTCGATAATTTGGGTATCGGCTACGATCTCTACTGGAGGACAGTCGATGAACACATAATCATACTCCGTACGGAGCTGATTGATAAGGGTTTCCAGACGTTCACTGAAGAGAAGTTCCGTAGGGTTCGGAGGCATGGTACCGATAGGCAGGATGTCGAAATCCTTCACCAGTCCGTTCTCCTCTCCATGGCAGATGATGCCCTTCAGGTCGTCGGTTCTGCCATTCAGATAGTCGCTCAAGCCCTCGGCAGGACTGCCTACGAGCATGGAAGTAGAACCATGTCGCAGGTCACCGTCGATGACGAGCACCTTCTTCTTCTTGATGGCGAGCGACATCGCCATGTTGGCAGCCAGGTGGCTCTTGCCGGAACCCGGATTGAAGGAAGTAAGGAGGATGACGTTCTTTTCAGGATGCGCTCCGATGGTGAACTCAAAGTTGGTACGCAATACGCGGAATGCCTCGTTCACGATGTCGCGCTTGCCAGCCTTCACCACAACCTCGCGGGTTTCCTTCTGCTTCTTCCAGAACTGGATGCGCTGCTTCAGGGCAGGACGGTTCTTGCGGCTGATATAGAACGGAATCTCGCCCAGGAATGGGATGGTTACGTTCTTCAGGTCCTTGCGTCCACGCACGGTGGTGTTCATGTTTTCACGCACGAAGATGATGACCACCGGAATGAGGAAGCCCAGTACGAATGCCACCAGCAGGATGTTGCGGCGCACAGGTGCCACTGGCAGGTTGCTGCCTGTAGGAGGAGTGATGACGCGGGTATTATAGGCGGTGAAAGCCTTGGAGAGCTCGTTTTCCTCACGCTTCTGGAGGAGGAAGAGATAGAGCGCCTCCTTTACCTTCTGCTGACGGCCTACGGTCTGCAGATACTTAGCCTGGTTAGGGTTGCTGGCAATCTGCGAGGTGGTTTGCGCCTCGTTTGCCTGCAGGGTGCCCAACTGGGTGCGGAGGGTTACCACAAAGTTGTCGATACTGGTGCTGATGCTTCTGCGCATGGCAGCCAGGCTCTGGTCGTAATCGGCAACCAATGGGTTCTGCTCGCTGGAGTTTGCCACAATGTTGTTGCGCTCCAACTGAGTTTTGTTGTATTCAGTAATCTGCTGCTCGATGCCCGGACTGTCGATACCGGTATTGGAAGGCAGAAGTTGGTTCTTGCCCACCTTGCCTGTAAGACTGCTGCGGATATACTGTGCAATGGAGAGACGGGAGTTGAGATCCATGATCTGCTTGCTCACATCGCTGCTCTTCTGCATATACTGCTGAGCTGCTGTCTCTACGTCGGGCAGCAGGTTGGCACTCTTGAAAGAAGAGATATCCTTATCCACGTCGCCCAGCTCATGCTCGATGACGCCGAGGCGCTCGGTGATGAAACGGGAGGTGGAAACGGTCATCTGATTCTTGTCGTCGAGCCAGTTCTTGCGATATACGGCGATGATGGTGTTCAGCACATCTTCGGCACGCTTGGCAAGCACATCCTTGTAGCTCAAATCGATGATGGTAGCCTTCTCCTCGCTGAGACTTACGGAGAGTGCCTGCTGGATACGGCCTGTCATGGCATAGAGATCGGTATGGCTCACGTAGAGTGCCGGAGCATCGCCACCCTTGATAAAGGCAGCGTATGATGGAGCCGCCTCCAGCTTCACCTTGCCCAATGGAGTCTGAACCAGTTTGCCCAACTGGCCCGTGATGGTCTTGTTGGTCTCCACTGGAGTTCCATTAGAAGAGGTGCCCTTGAAATCGGTGAGTTCAAACTTGTTACCCCCTTTCAGATATATGGTCATCGAACCGCTATGTGCCTCGCCGATGGTGAGGAACTGTACGGTGACAGGGAGGTCGTTGCCATAGAGCACTTCGCGGTAGAATCGTCCGTCGACGGCATAATCCACATTGAGTTTCAGCTGCTTGCCAACTTCGAGGAGTACGGCAGGCGACTGGATGGCAATAAGTTCGTTGTTTACGTTCGACTTGATGCCTCCCAATCCCATATCGGAGAACATCGTCTCCACGCTATTGTTGATGGAATTGCTCTTGCTGTCGTCCTTGATGAGCAGCGAAGCCGTGCGCTGGTATACATTCGGTGTAGAGAGCAGATAGACGGCAGCCACACCCAGTGTGATGACCAGAGAAAGGACGAACCATTTCCATCTGGCAAGGCAGAGATAAAAGAGGTCTTGCAGGCGGATGAAATCATCCCCCTGGTTGCGGCGAAGCATCGAATTTGAAGCCATCTGATTATTCGCCGGATTAGAGTTCTGTATCATTCTTAACTATTAACTGTTAACTATAAACTATCAACTATTAATTAACCTTCAGGAAGGTGAGGATGGTAACGGCGAGTGAAGATACGCTCAGCCAGAAGCCCGTAGACTGGATGGTGTTTCCATTCACGGTAGAGGTACGCTTCTTGGTATCGTTAGGCGAAACATACACCACGTCGTTCTGCTGCAGGAAATAGGCAGGCGAGCTGAAGATTTCCTTGCCCGAACAGAGGTTGACCTTATAAATCTTCTGATGACCGTTTTCCTGACGGAGCACCATCACGTCATCACGAATACCATTGATGGTCAGGTCGCCGGCATTGCTGATGGCATCGAGGATGGTAACCTTCTCGTCTTCGAAAGAAAACTTACCCGGTTTGTTCACCTCTCCCATCACGGAATAATGGAGATTGTTCAAGCCCACGGTAACCACGGGATCCTTCACCAGACTGGCATCCACCAGCGACTTCTTCACCTTTTCAGCCACCTGTTCACGGGTCAATCCCAGGATATGAATTTTTCCGACAACAGGGAAGTCGATATCGCCCTTGCTGTCTACCGTATAGTAATATGCATCCTGCGAGATATTATAGGAACCGGTATTGCTACCGCCAACCAGATTGAAGAGCTGCGAAATCTGCGGATCCTTGCTCTTCACGCCGATATACAATTTATCTGTAGGCTTGATAGTTATTACCTTATTCTGAAGATTTACCACTGTATCCGGATTGTTATAGAAATCCTGGAAATAGGAAATATTAGATGGAGTCTTACATGAAGAAACCATCAGGAGTGCTATCCCTAGCACTCCTGACCACATTACTTTCTTTGAACTCATGTTCATGATGATTATTTGAGACAAATTTTAAAAAAATATACAATTTGTTTTTATTATATTATTGAAAATATCAAATGATTCAAATTTTCTCCAGAAAGCATCTGGGAATATAGGTGGTAGCCACGCAGCAGATGCCTTCTACAGCTACTACCAGGCGCTTGGTTCCGTCAATGCGCTTGATTTCGCCTTCCAGTCCCTTGAAGCGGCCGTCTGTCACCCTCACCTTCTCGCCCTTCTTCCAGTCGAAGGCATCGGCACCATAATATTCCAGTCCTTCCTGGTCGCCTGATGATACTTGGATAAACATCTCCATCTGGCGCTCAGGGATGGCTATGGGCTGTATCTTCCCCTCGTGAAGATGGGTATAGATACGGGTAAGGTTGCCCATCAGCTGGTCGAATTCCTCTACCTGCTGGAGCGTACACTGAATGAAAAAGAGTGATGGAATGAGCGGTTTTTCGGTTACTACCCGTTTGCCATACTGATTAATGCGGTCGATTCTCACCAACGGAGCGTAAAAGGACATTTTACCCCCCCCGTAATTTTCTGTCTTTCAGGAAATTGCAAAGCTTTTGCTGTCTTTCTAATTCCTGCTTTTCGAATTCCTGCATATCAGATTTCGGATTGATTGCATTGACCATGTCGCGGCAATTTGACACCTTATTTCTATATACATGGAGTGCATACCAATTGATGGAATCTTCTTGAATTGGCTTGTTTAAATTCATCAAAAAAGTTGTTCTGGAAAGGATATAATTTCTCTACCCCCTCGGTCAAACGACCAAGAAGCCTGTAGATTGACCAGGCTACCTCAAACTCGAGGCTTCTGGTTACGGAGCTACCCCGAACCCAGGTGAAGCTGTATTCCGCAATCTGCTTGAGCAATTCCTATGCGGATATTCTCAAACTCGCATGCAAAATTAATGAAAAAATACAAATCAGCCAAACAATCGGGATATTATTTAAGTTTTATTAGTGATAGATATTCATATATGTAGAAAAAACCGCTTCGCTTCAAGCGAAACGGTTTTCTTTTTAAAATGAAACGGTCTTCTTTTTACCTTTACCCTCGTTGCCCACACGGTCGAGTGCGGTGACAACATAGGTGTATTTCCGGTCCTTCAGGTAAGGCAGTTTGTAGCGGGTGCCATAAACCACAGCCTGCAGGGCGGTGACATCATTGAGGTTGATGCGGGATCCCTTCTCGAAACGATAGATGGCAAAGCGGGTTGCCACATCGCCCCACTTCCGGCGGCTCGCCTTCGGAGCCTTCCAGGTGAGCATCGGGCCCTGGGCGGTCCACTCCATCTTCAGACTCTTCACTGCCTTCGGCGCCTTGTTGTCGAGGAATGGCATCAACGGCGGGAGGGCCGGATACTTCCAGTAATAGTTGCGCAGGGTATGACCGATGTTGCCTACATTGTCGGCAGCAGTTTTGGCATACCAGAGCACGGTGCCCTGCACATTGTTCATCTGCTGGTGCAGTCGGTGTTTGGCTGGCAACTGGTGGCTGCGTGGATTCACCGGGTCGGGATACTTGGCGGTGCGCTCGATGTCCTCGCCGATATAGAGAGGTCGGTTGCCCGCATATTTGTTCCACCACTGGATGAGGGTCTTGTAATCGGCAGCCTTGTTGCCTATCTCCCAATAAATCTGAGGCACGCAGTAGTCAATGAAGCCATTGTTCACCCAGAGGAGCACATCGGCATAGAGGTCGTCGTAGTTCTGCAATCCGAAGGTGTTGGAACCTATTGGGGAATTGCGCCTGTTGCGATAGATACCGAACGGTGATACGCCAAACTTGACCCATGGCTTGACGGCATGGATGGTTTCACCCAACTGCTTGACGAAGCGGCTCACGTTGTCGCGTCGCCAGTCGCCGATGTCTCTGAATCCCCTGCCCTGCTGGCGGAAGAGCTGCTGATCGGGAATCTGCTTGCCGGCTGCGGGATATGGATAGAAATAGTCGTCGATATGGAAGCCGTCGATGTCGTAGCGGCTCACGATGTCGGCAGCCACACGGCAGGTATAGTCGGCTGCCTCCTGGAGCCCCGGGTTGAGGAGTACCAGGTTATCATAGTTGAAGCAGAGATCAGGATGGGTCTTCACCACGCTTCGGGGTGATACCTGGCTCAGGGATGTGGAACCGTGCTTGGCACGATAGGGGTTGATCCAGGCATGGAGTTCCATGCCGCGGCTGTGACACTGGTCGATCATCCACTGCAAAGGGTCCCAGTAAGGGGATGGTGCCTTGCCCTGCACGCCAGTGAGGAACTTGCTCCAGGGTTCTATCTTGCTGGGATAGAGTGCATCGCACTCAGCTCTTACCTGGAAGATAATGGCATTGACGCCATCCTTCTGCAGTTCGTCGAGCTGCCTGGAAAGCATCGTCTGAATCTGCTGGGTACTTTTCCCCATAAACTGTCCGTTGACGCACTGAATCCATGCGCCACGGAACTCTCGCTTGTTCTGTGCCATCAGCGAAGAAGGCTGTAACATCAGCGATGTAGGCTGTAACATCAGCATCATCGCCAACAGAAGCATCCAAATTGTTTTCTCTCTTCTCATTAATTATTGTTTAATTATTGTTATTGCTTAATTTTTAATTGTTATTGTTTAATTATAAATTATACATTATTCATTACAGAACTTTCGCATGTGGTTCGAGAACGGGCTGAAGGCCCAAAAGCTCCTAGCCCAGGGCATCGCCCTGGGTATAATGGCAATCAGCAAGGCGCCCTGAAAGGGCAAAAGCTTTGTATATTGCCCAG
>ERZ1034952.339-NODE-339-length-44588-cov-5.112591_pt1 | contig 44588 bp, 32 predicted proteins | sample MGYA00520625_ERZ1034952 | MGnify/ENA primary metagenome ERZ1034952 (study PRJEB33766, sample SAMN09781773) | gut metagenome | biome: gut microbiome | host: Homo sapiens | place: Madagascar | study: EMG produced TPA metagenomics assembly of the PRJNA485056 data set... | reverse complement strand
AACTTCTTGCGGGATAAACGCGTACTCTACCTGATCAGGAACAAGCTTCCGCGCATAGCGCAAGAGCGCGGTCTTTCCCACGCCGTTTCGTCCCGACACGCCCACATGGTCACTCGGCCCCACCCAAAGCTCAGGTGTATAAAGCATCAATTCGCCTGCGCGCAAGTCACCCTCAGGCACATGCAGCGCGAATTTCGAGCGCACGGCATACCCAGGCAGCTGAATCGCTGCATCATAGCGCTTACCCACCCGGGTCTCTGCGACCACCTGCGAAGCACGTTCGCTGCGGCTCGCCATCGCGCCCGCCGCCCTGCCTGCCACCGAATCCTTGGACGAGACCCTTGCGCGCCCCAGGCGCTCGCGTCCGTCGCTATCATGCTTGTCCAAGTGCCTCGCACTCAGTCGAGAGCTCGAACGCACAGCCTCTTCGTTTCGCCGCTGCACCTCGGCTTTCAACCGTCGCTCTTCCCGGCGCGCATTCTCATGTTGCCGCACGCGAGTCGCGCGCTCTCCGCGCATCTGCTCAGCAACCTTCGAATATCCGCCTGGACGCATCACCACATGCCTTCCTTCGAACACAGCGCACTGATCGACTAGCGCATCCAACAACGCACGATCGTGCGAGATCAGAAGGCCGATTCCCTTGAACGCCTGCAAGCTTTGCAATACACATTCGCGGGTTTGCGCATCAAGGTCGTTCGTCGGCTCATCGAGCACGAGCACATCGGGACGCTGCCAGAGCGCGCAAGCGATCTGAGCACGCTTCTTCTGGCCGCCCGAAAGGCGCTCATAATCCCATAACCACGCATCTTCGATGCCGAGCGCATCGCGGATCTGCAACGCCTCGCTTCCCCAATCGGTTGCAAAATCGCTAAGCTCGGCGGGTACGATCGAGGTGTCTTGTGGGCAATATGCAGCGAACAGCGTCGGTGCGACCGACCCCTCATCAGGCACGATCAGCCCGGTTGCAACGCGAGCGAGCGTGCTCTTACCACAGCCGTTGTCGCCGATGATGCCCGTCCAGCCCTGCGGAAACGTAACGCTCACGCGATCGAGCGTAGGCGACGCAGCACCTTCGTAGGTGTAGGAGATATTTGAAAGATTCAATTGCATGGCAGCCTCCAAAACTTGGAGGTCACGCGGGTGGGATCGAGGGAATCTATCTGCGAAGAAGAGACCTATGCAAACGAGGTAAACGAGAATCAAAACGTGCAGGATCACATAACGATGCGGCACCCGAGCGACCGGATGGATACGGAATAGTGGGTTGCCTTTGCGGCATCGTTAGTTCTTCATGCACCTAGCCTTTCTCGGGGCGTCGCTTGCCAAAGGCTCCGCCAGAATAGTGAGTCGATTGTAGCATCTTCGCGAAAAGGGTTAAAGGCAAACTAATAGCAAGGCTCTGAAAGCTACACTGTACCTATGGCATTGCAAGCACTATCTTGAAAGATGAACAGATACGTTTTGCCAGAAATAGTATCGGCAGGATCGGCTGAACTCATGATATTCGACCAGTTGGAGCATAAAGAATTCGCCACCCCCGAAGGATCGATCTCCTATTGGGTGACCCCGCATGTCGGTAACGATTCGCAAGCCAACCAGCCCTGGCTCGTCTTCCTGCCTGGTCTTACCGCCGACCATCGCCTCTTCGAGAAGCAGGTCGAGCACTTCATCGACAAGGCTCGCCTGTTCGTTTGGGACCCACCTTCACACGGGGAATCGCGCCCGTTCGCGCTCACGTGGACGATGGATGATCTTGCCCGCTGGCTGCACGAGATCTTCGCCGCCGAAGGCATCGCACATCCGATCCTGGTCGGCCAATCGATGGGCGGCTACACGGCGCAAGTCTTCATGGAGCTCTTCCCAGGCGAAGCAGCTGGATTCGTCTCCATCGATTCGTGCTCTCTTCAACGGCGCTATTACACCTGGTGGGAGCTTGCTGCGCTCCGTCACACGAAGCTCATGTATCTCTCGTTTCCCTGGAAGACGCTCGTTCGTTTAGGATCGGCTGGCAATACCACAACGCCCTATGGCAGTACGCTCATGGAAACGATGATGCTCGACTATCAGAAGCGCGAGTACTGTGAGCTGGCTGCTTATGGGTTTCGCGTACTGGCAGATGCCGTGTCAGCCGATCGCCCCTACCAGATCGATTGCCCCTACCTGCTGATCTGCGGCGAAGAGGATCGTGCGGGTTCTGCCAAGCGCTACAACCGCGCATGGGAAGCGCAAGAAGGAACGCCCGTTCATTGGATCGAGAACGCGGGGCACAATTCCAACTGCGATAATCCCGCTGCGGTGAACGAGCTGATCGAAGGGTTGTTGGACTCGCTTGCGTCTGCCTAGCTGCTAGCGACCCACGCCGCCGAATGCACGCCTCAAGCGCACAGCTGCAAGCACCGCTTCAAATTTGCTGAACAAGGAACGCTACTGCCCAAGCGAAAAACGCAAGTAGACCGGGTTATGATCCGAGAACGCGAAATCCAGATCGAGCGTGCGCTGCTCGATGCAAGTGACATTATCGGAATAGATGAACGCATCCATGACCCAGCGATCGTTCGTGCCATCATACGGCCGTCCTGCATCGCGGCAGGTGGCTGCCGAATCGAACGTCCCTGCATCAAACTCGCTCTTCGCTGCAACCACAAACCCCTCTGGCACGCTTGCGAAGTCGAACGGCTTCGCCCAGCTGGCTTCCGTATCGGTCACGTTGCCATAGACCTCATTCGAAACGCCGATCATATCGTGATTGAAATCGCCACCCGCGATCACGTAATTCCCTGCCTCGTATTCGCGCTGCATATCCGCGAACAGCATTGCGCGCTGGCCTTCAAGCACGTCCGCATCCGCACCGTATGCAGACAGGTGGACGTTGAAGACTACCAGCTCTTTGCCATCGGAAACCGTAATGCGCGAGATTGTATAGCAACGATCAAGATCGAGGAACTTGCTGAAGCTCTCCGAAATAGGAAGGCTGCGACGCAACGTGCTCTCGATCTGATAGCGCGAGAAGGTCGCCATTCCTGCCTTGTTCTTCCCATGCGGCGCATAGAGCGGCCAAGCAAGATAGGGCGAGTCGTAGTTTTGCGCGAATACCGAACACAGCGTGGGGAAATCGTTGCGCAAGAGCGCGTACTCATCCACGCCATGGCTGCGCGTGCCGTCGATGTCCACTTCCTGGAAGAGCACGATATCAGGATCGAGGCCCTTGATCGCACCAGCCGATCCATTGATGTTATCGCTCACGTATTGCGCGCTCGATGCCACCGAACCACTGCCGCCATCCATGAAAAAGTCGAAATCGGGACCATACGCGCCGAACCCAAGGTTCGCGCTCACGATCGTGAATTCCTGAGCGGGCCCTTGGCTGTCAGCGTCCAGCTCGATCGCACTTTCGACCTGGCCTTCTTCGGGTGAAGCAGTTTCAAGCGAAAGAGAATCGTCCAGACGATAGTAGCTTGCCATCACGTAGACAACGTAGATAACAGCGACCAACACGAGCGCACCGAGCACTCCCCCAACTATTTTCAGCACCTTCTTCGCCATGGTTCCCCTTCGTTACCCGCAGACATATCTTGAACTATGCCACTGCCAGATACGCTCCTTTACAAAAGCAAAACACCTGACAGCAGCTTCACAGCTTCTATGATACTCGTTTCCCCTCTTGCGTTTCGTCCTTAGCCGCTCGAAGTCCAACCAAAATAGCGTATGGACAGCGTTGCTAAAACCCGTACAATAAAAGACATAGTGTCATCTAACAAACATGAATCGAGCGGGCTTCATCCACGGAATGTGCCACTCTTAGGCATCCAAGAAGATAATGCTTCACGTATGAACATTAAGGAGCATGCTTCGATGAGCTCGACATCTAAACAGGGATAGACCATCGATCCCACGGAACAGAAATAGTGACCCGCGAATGAGCAAAGGAGAAGAACACTCATGAAAGCACTCGTAGCATATTTCTCTGCAACTGGAACGACCGAGCGCGCAGCACAAGCGCTCGCCGAAGCAACGGGCGCCGATCTCTTCGAGATCGAAGCCGCCGAACCCTACACGGCAGCTGACTTGAACTGGAATAACAGCTCAAGCAGATCGTCGCTCGAGATGAACGACAACGCTGCTCGCCCCGCTATCGCGCAAACGATCAGCAGCCTAGAAGCATACGACACCGTGTTCGTTGGATTCCCCGTGTGGTGGTACATCGAACCACGCATCATCGACACCTTCCTGGAGTCGTACGATTTCACAGGAAGGACGATCATCCCCTTCGCCACCTCGGGCGGAAGCGGACTCGGTGAAGCACCCGCGCGCATGGCTGCGATCTGCCCCGGTGCGACCGTGAAGCGCGGCGGCTTGCTGAACAACCCTTCCCCAGCAGCCGTTGAAAAGTTCGTTGCTGCAAACGCTGATTAGGCTGTAGGTCTTCTCTTGCGCAAGCCGGGCGCAACGCAGAATGCATGACACTCCCTTTACACCCTTTTTCCTGGTCAATTCCAGTTCTTAGTTCAGGTAGAATACCCTCATGAGACTCTTCATCGCCCTTGAAATACCACCCGTGCTAAGAGATGACATGGCCATCATGTCCCGCCAACTGCGCGAGTGTATTCAAGGGCGCTTCATTCCTCCCGAGAACTACCACATCACGCTGGCGTTCATCGGGGAAACGCTCAAGATGAGCATTCCGCTCGCGATCGATGCCATCGACGAAGCTACGAAAAACCTTGATGGCATCTTGCTCAAGCCCGATCAGCTCGGCAAATTCGGGCGAAGCGAAGACGCGACGCTTTGGCTCGGGTTCGCAGAGAACCCCGAACTCAGCGCGCTTGCTGCTCACATCCGCGAAAGCCTCTACGACTACGGCATTGTCTGCGACCATAAGCCCTTCCGCGCCCACGCAACGATAGCGCGACGCGCCAAGTTGCCAAAAGGAGCGCTCCCTCCGTTCTCATTCCCAGATCCCGCACGAGCTTGGCGGGTGACCCTTTTCAAGAGCACGCTCTCAAGCGAAGGCGTCTCCTACGAAGCGCTCTACACCAAAGAAGCCCTGCTGCCAAAATAGCTGACAGCCAACAGTAACTCGCCTGACCTTATCGCTGCGCCAAGGTGCAGCATGGTCTGTAAAAGAGGCCAACAGAGCGAAGAAGCGAAAACGAAACGCCCGTATCCATCAAGACGCGGGCGTTTGCTGGTAGCTAGCCGGGGAAAACCCTTCGATCGCATCTCGAGCGCCCAAGCTTTCTTGAACAAGAGAGCTCGTCGCGGGAAACCCCCACAAGCGACTTAGCTCTCCAAGCTTGCACTACGCGCGTTCGCGAACACCTTGCACCACCATCGAACGGGAAACGAAATAGGTGATGAGCAGATAGCCACCATAGATCACCACGACCAGGCCGGCAGACATGAGGATGGTTGGCAAGAGATCGACATGGAACGCATTGAAGAGCGTCTTTGAGAGAATGCTGATCGTCCAAGCGCTATGACACACTCCAACCAGCAGCGGCAATAAGAAATAGATCGTGATCTGCGCAAAAAGCGAGCGCGAGATCATGCGCGTATCGCAACCAAGGCGCGAGAGCGTACGATAGCGTTTGAGCGAATCTATCGTGAGCGAGATCAGCTGGATCGCAAGCACCGCCGCAACCGCCAAGAGCATGACCAGGCCGATATAGAGCGCCAGATAGGTGATGGCAAGCTTCATGCCCTGCATCTGTCCGATCATCTCTTCACGCGTATACGTGCTGTTGACCTGCGCAACGTTCGCTTCTTCGATGAGTTGAGGAAGCACCTCTTCAGCATTCGACCCATCTCGATACTTGAGATTGATGAAAGAACTCGAAATACCCGTGCCTGGGTCGAGCTTGTCGACCACGCTATCGGGAACAACAAGGAACAACGCATTCGAGAGCATCGACATATTGTTTGGCTGGACATCGACCACTTCGGCCTCTGGGATCAATGTCTCGCTGCCCGTATCGAGCAGATAGCCCTGATCCACCATCGCCTTTGCAAGCTCTTCAGTAACATCAACATTATTGGTCACCAGATAATGACCATCGTCAAGATCGATCGCGGGCTTATTCTGAAGTCCGAGAGCGCGGTTAAAATCGGAAATGCCGATCACGTCCACCTTGCTGTTCACCGCAGTTGCACTCTCGATCGTAACGCCTGTTGAATCAAGGATATCGTTGTACGTCAACGAAGGAAGAGCATAGATGACGATCTCACCTGATTCACTCACCAGTTGATCCCAGCCTTTTATGTGGGTCTGCAAGTAGGACTCAACATCCTCGATCGGGATATTCACCATATCCTTAGCTTCGGCCTTCGATAGCATCGGATTGTTCTCGACCGGTCGTACCGCAACGGAAGCATCATAAGGGTTCGCTTCCTCAACATCGCCCACGAACATCTGCACCAGACCCATACCCGTTGCGAACGTGGTGATCGCAAGGAAGAGCAGCACCGAAACCACGCCCATCGAAACGAACGAGGTATTCACCTTAGAAGCGACCTGACGGGCGGTGAAGGGGCGCAGCTTCTTCAAGTAGAAGCCACGCATGCGCGTGACCACCGCGATGATGAAGCCCGCAAGCGAGAAGAAGAACAAGAATGTGCCCACGAGCATCAGGATCGTAGCGGCTTTGAAGTTATCATCCATCAGCATGGTCATGCCGTTGATCTGAAGCTGCCAATAGGCCGCCGCAAGCACTCCCAGAGAAACGATGAAGAGCACGAGACACAGCCAAGGATTGCGAATCACAACCTTTTCGCTCTTCGAATCGGCATTCATCAGGTCGATCAGCTTGCAGCGGCGGATCGAGAACACATTGAACACCGCCACTACGAGAAAGATCACGCAGAAGCATACGAGCGTCATGATGAAAGCGTCCATCGAGAAGCTGAATTGGTAATCGGGCATAGCGATCCCAAAGATGGCCGCGGTAGCGAACGAAAGCAGCTGCGAGACCACAATGCCCAAGCCCAGACCGAGCGCAAGCGATATCACTCCCACCAGCACCGTCTCATAGACGATGATGCGCGAGACTTGGATCGGTTTCATGCCCAACATGAAATACATGCCGAATTCGCGCTTGCGTCGCCTGATCAAGAGCGAGTTAGCATAGATGACCAAGAACGCCAGCACGAAGGCGATGATGTAGGAGAAGAGCGAGACCATCTCGTTCACAAATGTGGACACATCCATGTGAGAGGATTCATTGATCTCGGTCATGACGTGCTGCTCTGAAATGGAGTTGAACGCATAGAAGAGCGTTACCGCCATGAGCAGCGTTACGAAATAGATCGCGTAATCCTTCACCGACCGGCGAATATTACGCAGAGCGACTTTAACCAACATGGCGCGCCTCCCCTCCTAGGAAGGTCACGACCTCCATGATGCGTCCGAAGTATTCCTCACGTGAAAGATCTCCCCTGCGCACCTCGTTGAAGATGCGTCCGTCGGAGAGGAAGAGCACGCGTGAAGTGAAGGAGGCCGCATAGGCATCATGCGTGACCATGAGGATGGTGGCGCCGAAGTTCTTATTCATACCCTCGAGCGTCTCGAGCATGACCGTGGCATTATGCGAATCGAGCGCACCAGTAGGCTCGTCGGCCAAGATGAGCGACGGGTCGCACACGATAGCGCGCGCAGCCGCGATACGCTGGCACTGACCGCCCGACATCTGGTTAGGGTACTTGTTCAGCTGCGCATCAACGCCGAGTTTACGTGCAATATCGTTGATGCGCGCCGGAATCTGTGAAGACGGAACGCCCTTGATCGTGAGCGCAAGCGCAATGTTCTCATAGGCAGTAAGGGTGTCGAGCAAATTCGAATCCTGGAAGATGAAGCCCAGTTCGTCGCGGCGGAACTTCGCAAGCGCACGCGTGCTCAGCTTCGTGATGTCGCGCCCCTTGATCAAGATGCGCCCATTGGTCAAACGATCGATCGTGGAGATGCAGTTGAGCAGCGTGGTCTTGCCCGATCCCGAAGGACCCATGATGGAAACGAATTCGCCCTCGGCGATATTGAGGCTCACCCCATCGAGCGCATGCGTCATATTCCCCTTAGCGCCGAAGACCTTTTCAGCATGCTGAACGGAAAGGAGCGATGACACCGCATGAGCGCCCACAACGGTCGCAGGTGGAGTTGCAATAGTTTCTGCCATGGGAGTTACCTTTCTACGTGGGGTAATTCAAGGGAGGTGAAGGTATGGAGCGCGACCATGAGCACCGTCGCGCTGAGCGCTGCTGCACCAACGACCGTGCATGCGCCCTTGAGTATCTTCAGTGGTGACATTGCTTCCGTCCTTTCATCGTGAGATTCTTGCGCGGAATCTCCGAGAAGGGGCTGTTAGGTGTTTCGCGAATGTCGACTTCCGCGAATGTCTCGGAACTACTTCCCAGAGATCCCGCACTTTCATCTTGCACGCGCAAGCGAAACGCTGCCATCGATTTGCCTTACATGCTCCTTACGCCTTCGTAAGGTTGTTCTTTTCGAGCAGCGCGCGACGGCGATCGTGCGGGAAAGCTATCTGCACGCGCGTGCCCGCTCCTTCTTCGGAAGCGAGCATGATCGAGAGTCCCATGCGGGCACACATGCGCGCCACCAGATAGAGACCCATGCCCGTAGCAGACCCATGAGCGCGCCCGACCGCGCCAGTGAATCCGCGATCGAAAACACGGGGCACATCTTCGGCGGGAATGCCGCATCCATCATCTTTGATCTCGAGCACGGTCGAGCTGGTCGACGATTCCTGCTGTGCTTCAAAGGCAATGAATGAAATAGTGTGCGCTTCATACTTAGCAGCGTTCACCACGATCTGCGTGATGATGAATTCGAGCCACATCTTGTCAGCGAATACCGTGGTATCGGGGTCGATCTGGAAATCGAGCGCGACTCGGAGCGAAGTGAGGTAGTGCATGTGCGATTTGCATACCTCTTTTGCAATGTCTGCGAGGTTCACTTCCCTGATGAGATAGTCAGCCACCAGCGATTCAGTGCGCGCAGCGAAGAGCGATTGTGAGATCAGATCGTCCATGCGCTCAAGCTCGCGCCGCAAGGCAAGCGCATCGGGGCCGCTCATGCGTTTGGTGATGAGCTTCGCGGCCGAGAGCGGCGTCTTCACTTCGTGAACCCATAGCTCGATATATTCAGCATTTTCGCGCGCGTTCGATCTCAGTTCGGTGATCTCTTGGTTGTCGGCTTGCACGATCGCAAGCATAGCCTCATAGGCAAGCCGCCCTTCCAGAAAGGAAGGCGGATCGACCAGATCGACAACGTGTGCGCCCTGTTCAAGATTGGTCGTTGCTTCTTCGACCTGATGCCAGAACGACGCCCTGCGCAGGTACTGAAGCATGAGGTATCCCGCAACGCCCATGACCGCGATCAGATCGATGAAGACGATCCCACCAGTCGACGCCTCCAAAACGATCAAAACGAGCGTAAGGAGCACGATGAACAGCGTCGATCCCGCAAGAAAGAGAGCCTTGCCCCTGATGAAGGCGCTCGGCGAAAAGCGCGTACGACGAAGCTCGTTCACTCGATCACATACCCGAGCGAACGGCGCGTCTGGAGGAATTCTTCGGGCACATCGAGCTGTGCGAGCTTCTTGCGCAAACGATTGATGTTGACCGTGAGCGTATTGTCGTCGATGAACGCATCGGATTCCCACAGATCGCACATGATCTCCTGGCGCGAGACGATCGTGCCGGCATTTCGCATGAGCAGGGTGAGGATGCGCTGTTCGTTACGTGTGAGCTGGCTTTCCTTGCCCTGATAGGTAACCGCACACGTGTTGAGATCGAGCGTGAGCCCGCGATGTTCGAGCATGGTAGCTTGTTGCGATTGCTCCCCGCGGGCCACGAGCACGCCTAATCGCGCGAGCAGTGCGGCTGGGCGATACGGCTTCATCACGAAGTCGTTCGCACCCAGATTGAGCGACATGACCTCGTGGAATTCATCGGTTGCCGAGGTGAGCACGATGATGGGAACTTCGCTCTTCGCACGAATAGCGCGACAGATCGCATGCCCATTGGTGCCCGGGAGCGTGAGGTCGAGTATCACGCAATCGAAATCGCCCGCCAGCACCTCCTTGGCCGCGTGCGCGAAATCTTCGCAACAATGCACTTCATAGCCATTGAGCTCGAGCAGGTTAGCCAGTTCGTCGCGCAACACAGCATCATCTTCTACGATGAAGATCGAGGATTCTGATGCATCGTTAGCGTTGTTCAAATAAACCATGGAATTCTCGCATATCCACGTTCAGTACTGTCAAGGACCATTGTACGTAGGCCGCAAGCAGAGGTGAAGCGGTTTGGCGAATTCTTACAAAAACGTATGCTTTCCTGCACTAAGCGCGCTTGCTGAAAGACTAGCCGATCGTAGTGAGGAAATATTGCGCTTTGCCCTTTTCCTTCGCCTGGTAGAGCGTACTATCTGCAACGGCGTAAAGATCTTCGAAGGGCATGGGAGGAGCAGCAAGACATACCGCACCGATACTGAGCGTAGGTGAAGCGCGGAACTTATGCCCGTCGGGCGATTCGGGCGCAACATCGGTCGAGCGTTGAGCAGCGAAGGGGCCGCGCGCAAGGTGGCTCAGGACACGATCGGTCGCCGGTCCTGGCGCAAGACCTGGGGCGAAGATGATGAATTCATCGCCGCCAAAGCGCGCAACGATATCTTCCTTACGCATGACCTGCTTCATGAAGCGCGCAAGCTCCTTCAAGACTGCATCGCCTTCAAGATGTCCATATGTGTCGTTGACACCCTTGAAATCGTCGACATCGACCGCGATAAGCGTACACGGACGCGTTTCGGTACGCAGCGCAGTTTCAATGCGATCGATCGCAGCTGAACGATTATAGAGCCCCGTGAGCGCGTCGCGCTCCGCCTTCTGACGAAATTGGCTTTCGCGCTGCGCTGCCTCGTTCGTATCGAGCAGGCGCCCCACATGGCGCACCGGCTTGCCTTCTTCATCGTAGAGTACCACCGACTGGTAGCGATACCAGATGGTCTCGCCGTCTTCATTGGTGGTCGAAGTTTCGAAATCCACGAGCGAATTCTCACCGATCTGGCTCAAGAGCGGCGAAAGATCATGCGAGGTGATGTCAAGGGTACAGGGATTGTGGCAACGGCGACGAACAACGAAATCTTCCTGGACTGGTTCGCGTCCAAAGCGGCCTACGAAATCGCCATAGACGTTGGCTTCCCCGGTTCCACATTGGATATCGAAGAGCACGTCATTCGAGAGCGCGGTGATGATCTCAAGGCGCTCGTTCGCCAGACGCAAGCTCTCATTCGCTTCATGCAGCTCTTTTTCGTCGTGCACCTGGCCAGAGATATCCATGAGCGTGACATAGAACCATAACTTGCCCTGCGAATCTTCGACGAGCTGACCCCAGTCTTCGACCCAACGCACTTCCCCATCGGCGCAACGGATGCGATAGCGCAGATGGTCATCATTGCTCGAAAGGATCTGCGACTCGATGCTCGCAAGGGCCTCTTCGCGATCCTCTTCGAAGATCATGCCGGAAAAGGTATTGCCAGTAAGTTCGCGGAATTGTTCTTCGTTCTCGCAGCGAAACATCCGAATGAGTCCGCCGCTCACACGATCGAGCGTATCTTCTCCTTCGGCTGGATAGCGGAACAGTCCTCCCGGGAAACGGTCGAGAAAGCCCCAGTGCGATTCCACATCGGTTACGGTCGATGCCTCTGATGAAGACACCTCGTCCGAAGAATCCATTGTGGGGTCTGCGCTTTTCTGTGCAACCTTGTCTTCGCCTCGACCAAAAAAATGATGCCAAGCCACGATGTGGCCTCCTTTTTCCTACCCCCGAGAACAGAGGACGGCATCCTTGCACCGCCTTGTTTTTGCTGTGGAAATAATACCACTCCCACAGGGGGTTTTAACAGAACAAATGAAGCTTAATAACACAGAAACACAAGAGCGCAGAGTCTTTTGGATGGGCGACGCGCTGCTCTTCTCGGCGCTACGAAGCGCTGAGCGTATGGATCGCGGCCTTCAGTGCTTTGATGTCCACGGGCTTCGCAACATGAGCGTCCATACCGCTCGAAAGGATGCGGCGCACATCTTCGCTGTGCGTATCGGAGGTTACGGCGATGATCTTCACGGAGTCGCCACCCTTTTCCTTGCACGCGCGGATGCAGCGCGTTGCCTCATAGCCATCCATGTTGGGCATGTGGATATCCATCGTGATGATGTCGAAGAACCCTGGCTCGCGCTCAAGGAATTCATCATAAGCAACCTGACCATCTTTCGCTGGAACAACATTCGCGCCTTCCATCTCAAGGTATTCGCATAGTATCTCGCGATTGATCTGGTTGTCTTCGACCACGAGCACGTTCTTGCCCTTGAGCGCGTCTGTGACCGATGTTTCCCCATTCTCTTCATCGATCTCGAGCTGAACACGGATCGAGAACGTGGAACCTGCGCCAAGTTCACTGGTGACGAGGATGTTCCCGCCAAGCGATTGGATGAGCTGCTTCGCCGTGGAAAGGCCAAGCCCCATATGCGGGATATCATCATCGAGACGCGTATCCTTCACGCGCACGAATGGCTCGAAGATACGGGCAAGATCGTTCTCTTCGATGCCGATGCCCTTATCGCTCACTGAGATCTCGTAGAACCCGAAGCCCTGGTTGAAGGAATCGAGCTCACGTGCACGCAACAAGATCGTGCTTCCTTCAGGTGAAAAGGTCGAGGCGTTTTCGATGAGCGCTCGCAGGGCGCGATTGAGATAGCTGAAATTCGACTTCACATTCGGATGCTCGACCTCGATCGAGACCTCCACATTTTGCTGGCGTTTATCGAGGCGGCGTGCCGTCTGATCACGCGTGACCAAAACGAGCTCGCGCAAACTGAAGGGTTGGTTGTTCTGGAGCATTTCAGCAGTATCGCCATGAAGCTCCATCGCACGCCCCACCATATCCATAAGGCGCGTTGCAGCATCATAGATGAGATAGCAGCTGTTCTTGGTCTTCTCATCGCTGCAGCCCGATGCCATAAGATCCGCAGTCCCGAGAATAGTATTGAGCGGGGTGAACATGTCGTGCGAAAGCTTGGAGAGCATCTCTTTCTTGAATGCGTGCTCTTCCTGGATCGAACGGAAAGTTGCTACCCACACGCGCCTACCATCATCGAGCGCATTTACCGTGCACTTACCCGTGAACCAACGGGGCGTGTTGCCCTTCGCGATCATGCGAAATTCGAAATGATCGAAAGAGCTGTCGTCCAATGCCTTTTGGACGACAGCGCGATCTTCGGGAAAGACCACATTCATGAAGCTGCCTTGGGAAAGTTCCACGAAATCTTCGACCGTATAGTCGAGGTTGTTGAGTGCGAATTCGCTAGCAAAGTAAAGCGTATAGGCTTCATCGAAGAAGCCACACATCGCACCGACCGCCACATTAGCTGCAAGCAGATCATCGACCTGCTGCCCGAGCGCTCCTTCTCCGGTTGCCTGTTCATCGGTACCGAAGAAGAAAAGATGCTCTTTGTAGTACGAACGGTGGATTTTCATGCGCTGTCCTGCTGATACGTCAATATGATGAAATGCTTATCTTGCGTCATCATAAATAATAGTCCGATTCCTCTCGGAGTGCAGGGAAAATGTGCCCCAAGCTCATTTTTTATACTGATTTGTTTCCCTATCAGCGCAAGTGAACGCTACAATATACAGGTTGGTGAAGGGGTGAGAGTGCATGTATACTGCAAAGCTTCATATCTATCTCATAGGGTTTTCGCAGGATAGCGTTGCGCTCATCTCGAACATCGAACCCCTTCCGAGCTTTCAACAGAGCGTCCATGCGAGCGAGGGCATCGACAGCGGCATGGTCGGCGAAGCCGACCTCATCCTCCTGCGTTCGAGCGGCTCAGAAGCAGCACAACTCGTGAACAACATCGCAGCACAACGTAAAAGCGATGCCGATATCGTCTTGGTAGCACCTGCTGAAACGTTCGCCGAGCTCGGTGAAACGGCGCGTCTCCTGCATGATTTCTGGGAAGCACCGCTAGGGCGTGCGCTGCTCGCTTTTCATTTCAAGAAATGGCAAACCGATCGAAAGCTCCAAGCTGATCTCTGGCAAACCGACCAATTCCTCAACACCACCATCGATTCGATTCCGAATCTCATCTGGTACAAAACGCGCGATGGCATCCACGAGAAGGTGAACGATAGCTTCTGTGCCACCGTGCGCAAGACCAAAGAACAAGTTCAGGGGCAAGGTCATGCCTACATTTGGGATGTAGAACATGACGACCCTGCCTGCATCGAGTCGGAGAATGAGGTCATGGCATCGGGCAGAACATGCGTTTCTGAAGAAGCCGTGCAGACCTCCGAAGGCGACCGCTTGCTCACCACCTACAAGTCACCGCTCTACAACATCGATGGCACGGTCATGGGAACGGTGGGCGTTGGCATCGACATCACCCAAGAACGCGCCTACGAGCAGAGTCTCATCGATAAGAACCAAGCGCTTGAGACCATCTTCCGTTCGCTCGACTGCGGCGTGCTCACCCACAGCGTCGATGGCACGCGCATCTTAGGCGTGAACCAAAAGGCGCTCGACATCTTAGGGTATGCCACCGAGCAAGAGATGATGGACGATGGATTCGACACGATCGCGCGTTCGGTGATCGAAGAGGATCGCGACCGCATGATCGACCAGATCCATCAGCTACGCAATGTGGGTGACAGCAATTCGACCCAATATCGCGTGCGCCACAGCGATGGCTCGCTCATTCACGTGATGGGCGACATGAAGCTCATTGAAAACGATGGCGAACGCTATATCCAACGCTTCTTGCTCGATATCACCAAGCAAAAGAACCTCGAGGCACAGAAAGAGCTCGTGCACCATAGCTTGATCCAAGCGCTCAGCAGCGATTATATGGTCGTCTGCTCATTCCAGCTCGACTCCAATACGGGTGAAGCGCTTCAAGTCTCAGAAGACCTTGATGCAGCATTGAATGACATCTTCGCGGGAGATATCGCACTCGACCGAACGATGAATGCCTACATCGACAAGCGCGTTGATGTTGAAGACCGAGAGATGGTTCGCTCCTTGCTCACCCCCGAGAACATTCGTCGCGAGCTTTCCTTGCACAACCGCTTCGACCGTATCTATCGCGCCAACGTGAACGACGTGGTTCAATATCGCCAGCTCAGCGTTACGGGAGTGCGCGCTGGCGAGGAGAACTTCATCGTCGTGGGCCTGCGCAATATCGATCAGCAGATCCGCGAAGAGCTCGAACAGAAAACGCTCCTTGAAGAAGCGCTCGGATACGCGAATCGCGCCAACGAAGCAAAGAGCACCTTCCTCTCGAACATGAGCCACGATATCCGCACCCCTATGAACGCGATCGTAGGCTTCACCGAACTAGCAACACGCCACATCGGCGATCCCGAGCGTGTGGAGGAATACCTCTCGAAGATCAAGACTTCGGGCAATCATCTGTTGAACCTGATCAACGATGTCCTCGACATGGGCCGCATCGAGCAAGGTAAGCTTTCGCTCGACGAAGGTCCTTGCGACCTGAACGAAGTCTTCGCGGCACTCGAAGAGATCCTTGCTCCTGAAGTCGAATCGAAGCAGCTGGAGTTCGATCTCAGCACGGAGCTCACCCACAGTGAAGTGCTTTGCGACAAAGTGAAGCTCAACCAGATACTCATGAACCTTTTGAGCAATTCAGTGAAGTTCACTCCTGCTGGCGGCACGGTGCAGCTGAGCCTCACGGAACTGCCCGCGAACGACATCGAAAGCGGCTGCTATCGCGTGATCGTCTCCGATACCGGCATCGGCATGGCACCCGAATTCCTTGAGCAGATCTACGACCCATTCGAGCGCGAACGCACGCAAACGATCAGTGGCATCCAAGGAAGCGGCCTTGGCATGGCCATCGTGAAGAACCTCGTTAACATGATGGGTGGTACGATCCAGGTCGAGAGCGAAGTGGGAGTAGGCACCACCTTCACGGTCATCTTCACCTTCAAGCTCGTCTCTGCGCAAGACACCACCGCAGTGAAGAAGGATGAGCGATCAGCACTCTTCCGGGCCGAACGCGCCCAGAACTATCACATCCTTTTGGTCGATGACAACATGCTCAATCGTGAGATCGCAGTGGAGCTGCTCAGTGATGCAGGCTTCACCATAACGACCGCGATCGATGGCAAAGATGCCGTTGAACAGCTATCTTCATCTGAGCCGGGCACCTTCGATCTCGTACTCATGGATATCCAGATGCCCATCATGAACGGCTACGAAGCAGCGCGCACGATCCGCGCCCTCCCAGATAAGGAGATCGCTTCGGTGCCGATCCTTGCCGTTACCGCTGATGCCTTCGACGAAGACCGCCAGCGCGCGCTCGAAGCAGGTATGGACGGACATCTTCCCAAGCCGATCGAAGTTGACAAGCTCTTCGGCGTGCTTGATTCCTTGCTCGATTGATCCGCTAGCCTCCCTGAAGATGACGAACGCTCGGGTAGTTTGTCAACCCACAACGTGGTATAAAGAAAGAGAGCAACGAATGGCAGCTCATTCGAGCTAGTTCGCATCAGGGGTCACGTAGTGAGGAGACGATTATGACAGCGCTTGAGATCAAAGGTATGAAGATCGGCGAAGGTCTCCCGAAGACCATCATCTCGCTTATGGATCCTACCGTCGATGAAACCATCGAAACGATCAAGACCGGCATCGAAGTAGGGGTTGACGCCTTCGAATGGCGCGGTGATTTCGCAGCCGACCTGCACGATCCAGCACAGATGGCAGCCAACAGCAAGCTGATCGCTGCCGCCACGCCGAACAACCCACTGCTCTTCACCATGCGAACCATAGAAGCTGGTGGGCAAGCTACCCTTCCCGTCGATGAATATGTAACGTTGAACAAAGCGATCATCGAAGCAGGTGCGATCGATATGGTCGACATCGATATCGAGTTGGGTGAAGAATCCACCATGGAACTGGTCGCCTTCGCAAAGGAGCATCAGGTGGCCACCGTTATCTCTTACCACAATTTCAGGGGTACCCCTTCAGCTGAATGGATGGTCGACCTCATGTGCCGCATGCATAACCTCGGCGCAGATATTCCCAAGATTGCCACCATGGCACTCTGTCCCGAAGACACCCTGCGCCTCTTGCAGGCAACCTACGAAGTATCGAAACTCCATCATGATGGTCCGCTGCTCACCATGGCCATGGGACGCGACGGCTCCCTCTCTCGCTTGACCGGCGAAATGTATGGCTCTTCACTCACCTTCTGTGCACTCAAAGCAGCTTCCGCTCCTGGTCAGGTTGATGTACGCCAGGCCAAACGCATCATGCAAGAATTGCACGAGGTTATTTCTTAGTGAACCCTATTGCACAAGCAGCCGTAAAGGCTATCACAAAACTACGACCGAACATCCAAGATGGCTACCTGCGCCAGCGTGCTGCTGAAGATGCGAGCGCGCGGCTCACCATCGCAAGCCCCCGCTGCCGCATCGACGACAAAGTGGTTGCAACCTCCGAAGGCGCAGAGATCCCCATCCGCGTGTTCACGCCGCTCGATATCGATTTTTCCCTGCGCAACGGATTGCACGTGAACGAAGACTTCGAGGGCACGATCCTCTTCTTCCATGGTGGAGGATTCGCCAATGGCGATATCGATTTCTACACCGATACCTGCATGAAGATGGCGCTCAAGCTCAATAGACGCGTGGTATCGGTCGATTACCGCCGCTCGCCCGAGCATAAGTTCCCCGCTGCGCTCGTGGATTGCTACGAAGTTGCGCGCCAGCTCTTCGCTCGTGAGCTCTTAGATGATGTCGACCCAGAGCATATCGTGCTCTTCGGTGATTCTGCTGGGGGCAACCTTGCTGCCTCCGTCTCGCTGCTTGCGCGTGAGCTGGGAGAATTCACCCCGCGAACGCAGATCCTGCTCTATCCGCTCGTCTATAACGATCACACGCTCACGAGCATGTTCGATTCAGTGCGCGAGAACGGCGAAGACTACATCCTCACGCGTGAAGACATCAATGGGTATGTCGATCTCTATCTGAGCTCGCCAGAAGATTTCTTCAACCCCTATTTCGCTCCGCTATTAGAAGAGGACCTTTCTCACCAACCACGCACGCTCGTGGTAACCGCAGAATACTGTCCCCTGCGCGACGAAGGCGAGACCTACGCTGCCCGCCTCGAACTTGAAGGGAACGAAGTCGAATGCGTGCGCATGCTCAATGCGATCCACGGCTACTTCCTCTATCCGAGCGTGTTCGGCTTCGTGCGTGATACCTACAAGATCATCGAAAGCTTCCTCGACCACCAGCCCCTTCCGCAAGAAGATGATGCCACATGGCTCGCACTCCTTGGTACCGACTAGACAACGTGGGGAAATACTATTCTTCCCAAGCAGGGCGTGCAGGCCAGACAGTCTTCCGCTTCGCGGCAACTTTCGTGGACTCCATCAGCCCTGAAGCGCTCCAGCGCGCACTCGATCGAAGTATTGCGCTCTTTCCTGGCTTCAACGTGAAATTACGCAGCGGACTGTTCTGGCACTACCTTGAACCAGCCGACGAAGTTCCGCAGGTAGAACCTGAACGCTTGCCGATCTGCGCTGGGCTCCATGCCGATCTCAATAGCGTGCTCATGCGCGTGACCTACTTCCGCCACCGCATCAACTTGGAAGTCTCGCACATGATCTCGGATGGGCGCGGTACGCTCGAGTTCTTCAAAACGCTGCTCAATACCTATGTCGAAGAGCGCTACCATGCCACGCCAGCCCTTCCGAGCGAGCCAGCATCCACGCCTGAACGACGCAACGAAGACAGCTACACGACCAACTACGAGCGCTCGAAAGCAGGTGCGACCGAATCGGAGAAGGTCTACCACTTGTTCGGTTGGAAGAACACCGCTGAACCCACGTTCATGGAATACCATCTTTCAGCAAGCGCGGTTCACAGCGCTGCGAAGGATATGGGCGTGAGCGTGACATCGCTCGTGATCGCAGCGGCCATCGTTGCTATCCGCGCCACGATGCCTCCTGCAAAGCGCGATCGCGCGATCCGCATGGATGTCCCGGTCGATCTGCGCGCGATCTTCGGATCGGAAACGCTGCGTAACTTCTTCGGGCTTGCGTTCGTCAGCTATACTCCCGGCAGTTCGGATGCCTCGCTCGAAGATATCGCACATCTCGTGCAAACGCAGCTCAAGACCGGCACCGAGCCAGAGGTGCTCAAGCGACGCATGAATCGCATGCTCAAGATCGAGAAGAATCCCTTCATCTCGCATGCCCCGCTCTTCTTGAAGGACGGCGCGCTCATGTTCGCGAACTGGATGGCAGCGCAAGAGGTCACCACCACGGTATCGAGCATCGGGCGCATCACGCTCGATCCTGCGACCGAGCCCTACGTATCCGATATCAACGTCTCAACTTCGACCCACGGAATGAACTTCCTTTTCTGCACGTTCAAGGATGTGCTGAGCATCGTGGTCTCGAGCGTCTACGTGCGTCACGATGTGATGCGCAACTTCTGCCGCGTTTTCACCGACTTGGGGATCGAAGGGGTGATCAGCGTGAACAAGACTTCTGGTCAGGTAGATAGCGAACTCACCCAAGCTCACTTCGAACAGCTCTCCCGCCGCATCGCCGAAGAGCGCAGACAAGGGAGCAAACGATGAAGAACGCGCACACAAGCGACAAAAGGAGAAGGCCATGAGACACTGCCCCTCCTGTCATATCGATTTTACGGGCGTGCTCGACCGCTGCCCTCTGTGTGGAAGCAAGCTCGAAGGAACGCCTGAGGGCATGATATTCCCCGAAAACGAGCTCGCGCGCACCAAGAAGCTTGCAAAGCGCTCTATGATCGCGCTCACGTTCGCCGCGCTCGGGCTCGTGGCGTTCCTCTGTGTGCGCACGCATGCATCAGCCCTAACTTGGATCGCTTCCTTTGCTGCGGTGATCGTAAACTACATCTTCATCCGCAACGTGGTCGTGCACTCCCCCAGCTTTCTCCGTATCATCGAGCGCTACTTCCTCGTGGTGATGGCGCTCGCGCTCTTGTTGCTGCTCGCAACGGGCGATAGCCGCCTGGCCACCTATGTCGTTCCCGCGCTCACGCTCGTTGCGCTTTTCTTCAACGGCGTGCTCGTGGCGGTGTTCCGCAATGGATTCGTGCAGGGTTACGCGAAGTATCTGCTATTCAATTTCGTGCTCGGCATGGTGCCCCTCGTTCTGCTCGCAACAGGGCTGGTGAGCCAGCCGGCGCTCTCGATCGCGAGTGGCGTGGTTTCGGGATTGCTCTTGGTATTGCTGCTCGTGCTCACGCGCAAGCAGCTCTTCTCTGAGATGCAGAAGCTCTTCCATCGCTAAAATGAGAGACAACAGAACCACTATGTAGCATTCGGACATTTAGCTGCATCTGCATCAGTGGAGAGGGTGGGGCTAAGAAGTGACTCTTTGCCGACTAATTTAATCAGTAATAAAACCCGAGCAAAGCAGCGACGCACGAGCGAACCAGCTTAGCTGATTCGTGAGCAGGGAAGCGGGTCATCTTCGTGCCTCGCCCTCTCTGCTGGTGCAGATGAGTGAGTTTTGCCTATAGCGAAACTCACAAACAGGGTAGCACATCGTTACCGGACCCTTCGGCCTACCCCTTGCTCGCAAGATGAAACTTCAGTGTGGCTTGAGAGATCTTGCCTGTTCAAGCTCGAACGAATGCGCAAGTACTCCCAAACCAGCAGCACGAAGAGCAGCGTCATCACGATCAAATATCCGATCACCGCACCTGGCAACCCCGTAAAGATGACGAGCAGCGTAGGCACGAACAGCGAGAAACCGAGCGTGATGACGTAGAGCTTCGTCACGTCTTTCTGGCGACGCATGATCGTGATGGTCTGGTAGAGAAAATCGATCGCTGCGGTCACGCCACCAGCTGCCAGCATGATGTAGCTCAGTCCCCTGAACTGCTCGAAATCGATGCCATAGAGGAAGCTCATGATAGGAATGCCGATCCAGGCCATGATCCCGACATTCACCACGGTGAGCACGATGATGAGCACGAAGATGCCAAGGATGATCAGATCGAAGCGACGGCGTTTCGCCGGATCGTTCCACACGTTCGCCATACGCACAAGAAGCGGCTTGTAGACCAGCTGCACGGTGAGCAAGATGCCCTGCGCAGGGAAATAGAGCGCATTGAAGTAAAGCTGATTATCGTAGGAGAGCGTGCCTTCCATCACAAACTTCGGCATGTTATCGATGACCGCATAGAGGAAGAGCGCCACGAAGAGCGGTGCGCAATTCTTGAAGAGCTGCCCGATCGAGGCTGCGCTCCATGAGCGTTCCTTCGGCGTCTCCAAGAGCGTGAGCGGGAAGGTGACCACCACAAAGGTTACCGCCGCAGCGATAGCCATGCCGATACAGGCGACGATCATGTTGCGTGTGATGAGCAGCAGAATCGAGAACACAACGAGTGCCGCTACCGAGCGAATGGCCTGTGAAATACCTGCCAGGTAGAGCTTATCGACCTGCTGGAGACGGCCTTCGTACACATCTGCCAGTCCGTCGACCATACGGTAGAGATACACGCCGATCGAGATATAGAACATAGTGTTATCGTAGCCACGGATCTGGCAATAGATCGCCCCGACTGCCACCATGACCACGCAGGTGATCCAACGGTTGATCTGGTAATCCATGAACGTGTGCTTCTCGTTCACATCCGAGACCTGATAGGTGCGCACACCGAAATTCGCCAGGATCATGAGCAGCGTGCCGGTAACGAAAGCCATCGAGAACATGCCTGCCTGCTCGGCACCGACCAGCTGCGTGGCGATGATGGTGAGGATCGGGAAGACCATGCCCCACGCGCCCACGCCAACCGTATTCCAGATGAAATCGCGCGTGGTGCGATGGGCGGCGTATTCCTCTTCTTGGTCAGAAAGCGAGCCTTCGGAGAGCGCTCCCATCACGCGATCGAACCACTGGTTCACCAAGCGCGCGATGAAATTCTGCTTGTGCATGCGCGGTTCCTTGCGCTGTCGCGGGGCTTCTTGCAGGCGTGGCTGCGGGGCGTGTTGCGGGCGGTCTGTTGTTCGACGATCCTTCATCATGATTAAATAATCGCACTACTTGCGCCGCTCGCGCAATGCGATCATGCGCTCTTTCAAATTCTCCAACATATCTTTACCAGGATGTAAGAAATCGTGAAATTGTGAAGGTGGAATTGTGGGCTGATTGACAAGTACGATTTCATACTTTATAGTACGAAATCGTACTCATACCTTGAAAGGTGTCCTATGCAGCCATCTAGTGTCTCTCAAGCATCGAACCTCACTACCAAAGCGGTATTCGCGATCAATACGTTCTACGAAGAGGCGAACGTGATCTATCACAACATCGCAAAAAAACGCAGCTTATCCGACAGCGCTTTCGACATCCTGTATGCGCTCTACATCGAAGATGGACAACGTCTTTCACAGCTTTGCAAGACGAGCTTCCTCTCGAAGCAAACGCTCTCATCAAGCGTGAAGCGCTTAGAAGAAGAAGGGCTCCTGCGAACCGAGCGTCAAAATAGCCGCTTCGTTCAGGTCTATCTCACTGAAGCTGGTTGGGAGTGTGCCCGCAGCTTTGTCGAGCCGGTATTCGAAGCGGAAGTGCGAGCAGTTGCAAGCCTTTCCGAAGAAGAACAAGCTGCTCTTCCCCGCTTCGTCGAGCATTATCTTGAAGCGCTCCGCAAAGAATTCGATGCGCTCGACAACAATGCGAACCGCCCACAGGACGAGTAAACAACGTTATCAGCCAAAACCAGAAACGACGACTGAGCAACCTCACGTCGACCACCTTACGAACAAGAATCAGGACGCTCTATGGCAAAATTCCTCGAAAACCATTTCACGGTAAAAAGCCTCCTCAAATTCACCTTGCCCACCATGGCGATGATGGTCTTCACCTCGCTCTATACCGTTGTAGACGGGCTTTTCGTCTCGAATTTCATCGGGAAAACCGCACTTGCTGCGGTTAACCTGATCTGGCCAGTCATCATGATCTTCGCAGCGGTCGGTCTTATGATGGGGACGGGCGGAAGCGCGCTCGTTGCAAAAACGCGCGGCGAAGGCGATGATGAACGAGCGAATCGCTACTTTACCATGTGCGTCATCTTCGCGGTCATCTTGAGCACCGTGCTTGGCGTGGTCGGCCAGATCATCATGGAACCGCTGATCATAGCGCTGGGCGCAAGCGGAGACTTGCTCGAACAAACGCTCATCTATGGCCGGTGGATCATGGCCGTGCTACCCTTCTTTGCGCTCCAATTCGCTTTCCAGATTCTCTTCTCGACCGCAGGCAAGCCTTCGCTCGGATTCGCGGTAACCGTTATCGCAGGACTGACGAATGTCGTGTTCGACTGGCTCTTCATCTGCATATTCGGCTGGTCGGTAGCAGGAGCAGCAGCCGCCACTGCACTCGGTCAGATAGTTGGTGGCGTGATACCGCTTATCTATTTCGCACGGAAGAACGAAAGTCATCTGCGCTTCGTGCGCACGAAGCTCGAATGGCGGCCTTTGGGAAAGGCATGCCTGAACGGCTCATCAGAGTTGGTCTCGAACATCGCCACCAGTCTGGTCGCCACCCTCTACAACTTCCAGCTGTTGCGCTATATCGGTGAGAACGGGGTGGCCGCCTACAGCGTGATCGGCTATACCGCCATGATCTTCGCTGCGATCCTGATGGGTTACGCGATGGGCTCATCGCCGCTGATGAGCTACCAATACGGCGCTGGCAACAAGCGCGAGATGCGCAACATCATGATGAAGAGCTTGAAGATCATCGGAGTGTTTTCGATCGTGATGTTCGCCGCTGCCGAAGCGCTCGCACCAGCGCTGTCTTACATCTTCGTGAGCTACGATCCTGAACTCTTGGATTTCACCGTGCAAGCGTATCGCCTCTATGCGTTGGCGTTCCTCCTGATGGGCATCCCGATCTACGGCTCGGCGTTCTTCACCTCGCTGAACAATGGACTTATCTCTGCCTTGATCGCATTCCTCCGTACACTCGTATTCGAATGCGGTGCAGTGCTGATCCTGCCGCTCATCTGGGGAATCGATGGTATTTGGCTTTCAGTATCGATCGCTGAGCTGTGCGCCGCTATCATAGCCGTCACTTTCATGATCGCGCTGCGTAATCGCTACGGATACAGCAAGAAAAGCCTGACCTCGCACAAGAACACCGAAGCCGCAAGCTAGCCAATCTGCGCATGATCGCACAGAGACAGAGCTGGATTCGAAGGTAGAAGCCAAACAGGATCCGAGCTTGTTCTTCTCTGCCGTCTTGCCGCTCCGCCGTTTCTTCTGCTACCTACTGTTCGTCTCACTCGGCTTTTCACTCAGATGTTCGGAGTTCATGATCGTTGACAGGCCGCAGGTTTACTGGCGAACTAAAGCACCGCTTCAGCGCCGCGGTTGCCCCCTGCTTCAGCGGTTTGCGTGCGCTTCTTCGCCGCAACAAGTCCCACACAGAAGAAAGCAAGGGCGAAAAGCGCCATCACGCCGAGCGCGATGAAGAGCACGCTTGCTTGCGCGCCTGCCGCACCCGTGTAAAGATCGGCAACCGCCTGACATGCCTGCGTATACCAAAGACCTGGTAACCAATGGGCGATATCGCGTACCACCGGTTCCATAAGGTTGATCGAGAACCATGCACCACCGAAGAACGATATCGCAAGACCGACGATGTTCCCTACCGAATTCGCCACCGCGGTATTGGCGCCGAGCATGCCGAGCATGAATCCGATGGATGCAGGAATGAGTGAGAAGACGAGCATCACGAGCGCGATCGCCGCCATGCCACCTGCCCCGAGCTGCGCAACTCCTTCGGAGAAGAAGAGCGCACCGAGCACGAGCACCCACGCGACCGAAGCAAGCGCAATGGCGAGGCAGCTGAGCACCAGTTGCGCATTGAGCGATCGAAGCGGCAGCGGAGAGGAGAGATTGCGCTTGCGCACATCGCTGCGTCCGATGCGGTAGAGCAGCACACCGATGCATACGGTGATACCGGTGAAGAGCGGATACATGCTCCACGTAAGGTAGAAGATGAGCTGGTCAAGGGGCGTATCGGACTGTTCACCCTCAAGCACCGTGCCCTGGGCCTGCTTCGATGCGAACGCGAGCGCGTCTTGCGTAAGGGCGCCAACATCGCTCGTTCCTTCGGAAAGCGCCAGCGTGTGAAGCAGCGAGGTGTATTCGTTCACGACCTCATCCACGTACGCTCCTGAAAGAGAAGAGTAGCTGATTATCGCTTCCATTTCAGGGACCTCGTCGGCATTCTTTGCTGCGAGGAAACGCTCTTCGTAGCCCTCAGGGATGATGAGCAAGTAATCCACGTGGCCCTTCGCGACCGCATCCTGAATAGCAACGCGCGTGTCCGCTACCTCGATCGCTTCCCCACCTTCCGCAAGCGCTTCGGCAAGCGAATGCGAGATGGTGCTGTTGTCGCGGTCGATGATCGAATAGGCATATTCAGCACGCTCGAACTCATCGCTTTGCCTGTCGTCGAGTGGAACAGCAGAAAAAGCGAGCACAACGCTCATGAAGCTCAAGCCAACCACATAGATAAGGGGAAAGGCGAATGATGCGCGCATGATGCGCATGGCACACTTAAAGACTTGCATAGCGTTTCCTCCTCAGCGAACGAGCGGAGAGCGCGAAGAAGATGAGCGCCATCACGAGCAGGATCGCAAGATGCCCGAACGTTTGCGCATAGGTGTCGTAATACATGGTTGCATAGAATGCTTGGCATACTTGCACGATCGGGTTGATCATATCCAGCCAAGGAGCAGCTTGCGATACGGCATCGGCGAAGTCCATCGCGAAGGTGCCATAGAGCCCCGCGAAGAGGGAAGCTACGCACACGAGCCCTGCCACGATGCCGCCTTTCGCCTGGTCGGGCACTTTCGGAATAGCAGCGAGCGCACATCCGAGCGCCGTGGCACAGAGCGAGGCAACGAGGCAGATGAGGATGCAGATGCCCACCCGATCCCCGAAGTCAACGTTGCCGATCACCACGAGGAACGCAAAGAGCACGAGCAGGCTCGCAAACGAGAGCAGCCAGCTCGCAAGCAGCGTGACGAAAGCGGTCTTGCCATGCGAAAGCGCACCGAGCGAACGACGCGCCGCAAGGGCAGATGCATTCGCGCGGATCTGCTGAAACCCGATGAGCCCGATGCTGGCACCGAAGAACGCCGCCATGCCGAAGAGGGCGAAGTAGTAGCGCAGCGATTCACGCGGGGCATTATCGGTGACGCTTGCGCGCACAGTAGCTTCAACAGGAGCCATGAGCGTCTCGATGAATCCAGGGTTAGCGAGCGCTGCTGGATTCTTCTGCAGAGTCTCCTTGATCAGCGCCTCTTCGGCCACATAGCGATCCATGATCATCATGAGGATAGAAGGCTCCACCTCATACGCTTCGGCAGCGCTGGTGGCTTTTGCGAGCACGGTTCGCACCTCACCATCGACATACTGCACATAGCCTGCGTATTCGTCATCGGTTCCCAAGCTCTCGCGCACGAGCGCGGCAGCTTCTTCAGGCGATGACACATAGGTGATATCAAAGAGTGCGTCGTCGCCTTCACCGAGCGCTTCCATGAAGGTAGCGAATGCCTGCGTGCCGAACGATTCTTCATCGAAGGCGCTCCCAGCCTGAGCGCCTGCTTGCGCCGCTGATGCGATGTTCTCGAAGGAGAGAGCGCTGTGCTCTTCGCCCTTCGCTTGCTCTTCATCGACCACGACCACGTTCACCGAAACTGCTTCTGCACGCTCATCGAGCGCGCCGAGCATCATCACGAACAGCGAACCGAGCACGATCGGAAAGACGAGCGTCCAGATGAGCACACCAGGTACCCTTATGAGCTGGAGCAATGAGTATTTGAAACTAGCCCACATGATCGCCCTCAATCACGTAACTCGCGGCCAGTGATCTCCAAGAACACATCGTTGAGCGTAGGCGGTTCAGCCCAAATGCGCCCCGGCTTGATACGTGCTGCTGAAAGAGCATCGAGCACGTCAGCCACATTGTGCTCAGCGTTCTCGCACACCACTTCTAACCGACCGCTTTCGTATTCCACGCGTAGCGCATGCGGAAGCGACCGCAACTTGATGAGCGCCGCCTCGGAAACGTCTGCTTCGATGATGATCTTCTCGCCTGCAGCAACGAGCGCTTTGAGCTCCTCGTTCGTGCCGCATGCGAGCGTGTGCCCTTTGTCCATGATCATGATGCGCGTACAGATCTCTTCGACCTCTTCCATGTAGTGACTCGTATAGACGATGGTCGACCCTTCGGCATTCATCTGCTTGATGCCATCGAGGATCGATGCACGGCTCTGCGGATCGACCGCCACGGTGGGTTCATCGAGAAAGATGAGCTCAGGACGATGCGCGATGCCGCAAGCTATATTGAGGCGCCGCAAAAGACCACCGGACAGCTTCTTAGGACGTGCGCGGGTGTAATCCTCAAGCCCGACGAATTCGATGGCGCGCTTCACCAACTGCTTGCGCTCTGCCGCATCTGAAACATACAAGCTGCAGAAGTAATCGATGTTCTGCTGTACGCTCAACTCTTCGAATACCGCGATGTTCTGTGGCACGATGCCGATGCGCCGCTTCAGATCGTAGCGCGTTTGTGTCATCGGCTGTCCGAATAGGCAGATCTCACCGCGATCGTAGGTGAGCAACTGCAAGATGCAATTGATAGCGGTCGTCTTTCCGCTGCCGTTCGGTCCAAGCAAGCCGAAGATCTCGCCCGGCGCGATCTTGAGCGTGAAGTGATCGAGCGCCACCGCGCTTCCGTAGCGTTTAACAAGGTCCTTGACGGATACGATCGGTTCCACGGGATTCCTCTTTCTTCCTACAAAAAACGATAGCGCCTTCCTCGCGCGAACAGGGCTGCGGCTCATGCGAGAGAATGCACGCTATACGCACAAAAGCCACGTTCATCATCTCTCAAGCCGCAGCTCTTGAGAATATGACATTTGTCATCCATAGGAAGAAACCGAAGATGAACAGGGATTTTCTGCAAAACAGAGAAGACCGCCACAAACGCTACAATAAGGGCATGAGAAATTTCGTCGATGAAATAGTGCTGGCCATTCTCTGCTGCCTGTTCTCACTTCTTGCGAGCAAGAGCGATCTTGCCATCGTGGGAGTACTCGCGGCCGTGGTGCTGATCTCTATCTGCGCCTATGCGAACAAGCCCGTGCGGATAAGCGCACAAGTCCTTTTCTATCTCTGCGCGATCATGATCGGCGAAGTTTTCTTCTACCTACCCGTAGTGGTCTATCTTGCCCTGCGCGAACGCTCGTGGCTCGTTCGCCTGCTCTGGATCGCACCCCTTGTGGGCGTGATAGCCTTGAACGCTTTTGGCGTAGCAGGGTCATACGGCATCGGCCTTCAATTACAGGGCTCCCTTATTGCGGCAGGACTTGCTGCGCTCGGTATAGCGGGCGCTTTTGAAGCGGTGATGGGCATCGAGGTGCTCTTGTGTGCGATCGCGGTCGTTCTTGCGGTGCGCAACTTGCGCGAGACGAGCGAGCGCGAAGCATACCGTTTCGCCTATGACGACCTGCGCGAAGGCTATCTTTCGCTCATGCAGGCTACTGCGCAAAGCGCCGAAGAAGACCGTGAGACCGCGCAGCTGATCGCGCACGAGGCCGAGCGTTTCGCCGACTTGACCGAGCGCGAACTGAGCGTCGTTCGCCTTGTGGCACAGGGTATGGACAATCGCGAGATCGCAAGCACGCTCTTTCTTTCTGAAGGAACCGTGCGCAACCACATCAGCGCGATCCTCTCGAAAAAAGCACTCTCCAACCGCACGCAGATCGCGGTGCTCTACTACCGCGGCTAGCACGAAACACCCTAGCCATACACAAAAGCTACACCAATGTTGCTTCCCACAGCACTGGTGCTACTATAGCGTGCATGAATGAAACCATGTCGAACAGCACACCGGCAAAATCTCCTCATGCGAAGGATGCGAAGCACAAGATAGCGCATCGCAGCATGCTCTGCTTCGTGCTGTTCGTGCTGCTCGGGTTCTCGCTCGGTTGTTCGGAGTTCGTGGTCATCGGCATCGAACCTGAGCTCGCTGAGCATTACAACTGCTCGATCGCACGCATTGGAGAGTTGATCAGCCTCTTTGCGCTCGCTTACGCTATCGCGACTCCGCTGCTCTCGATCTTCACCGGGTCGTTTCGGCGCTCGACCATTCTGGTGATCTATCTTGCGATCTTCGTGGTGAGCAACTTCGTTTCTGCCACCGCACCCACCTATGAAGTGCTGCTCGTCTCGCGTATCGTGATGGGCGCGGTCTCTGGTCCGCTGCTCGCCGTTGCTACCACCTACGTGCCTGACTTGCTGGGCACCAATCGTTCGTCGATCGGCATCTCGATCATCTATGCGGCCTTTTCTATCGCGCTCGTGCTCGCAACGAGCGCGGGACGCTTCATCGTCGAATACCTCACCTGGCAGGTGGCGATGGATGCTGCCTTCATCTTCGCGCTCGTATCCGCTGTGCTGCTCACGATCTTCGTGCCGCACGAAGCATCCCCGCACAGAGAAAGCCCCACGCAAAAACGCTCCGCTCTTGCCTCTCTGCGCGAACAAGTACTTCTCTTCAAGGAACCACCCATCATCTTCGGCGTACTCCTCTTCACCTTCGGCGTGGGAGCAGTCTACACCTTCTATGGCTACGTTGCTCCCTACCTCGAAACCTATCTTGGATTCCCACCTGCCCAATCAGGTCTCATCTTGCTTGCCTTTGGCATCATCTGCATCGTGTCCGATCTGATCTCGGGCGTGGTGGATGTGCGCGCAGGCATGAAGCCCATTCCTGCGATGCTGCTCGCGCTCGGGCTCGCCCTTTTTGCGCTCTGGTTCTGCAAGACGAATAGTGCGCTTGCGCTCGTGCCCATCTTCCTTATCGCGCTGCTCATGTACAGCTTCTCGATCTCGTGCATCACGATGTTCATGGGTGTAGCGCGCAAGCGCCATCCACGCGCGCTCGTGCTTGCTGCCTCCATCGAACCCACCTCGTTCAACATCGGCATCGCCTTCGGCACGCTTGTGGGAGGCCTTGTCGTGACGCACGCAGGACTCGGGGAAGTCGGTCTTGTAGGCGGCATCTTAGGGGTTCTCTCTTGCATCTGCGCAGCGATCGCACGACGCTTCTGGCAGCGCATGCAGGATTCTTCGCCGGATCGCTCCTAGCCTTCTGTCGGTTCCGTTACAGAACAGCGAACGCTTGGCATCGGATCGAGCCGCAGGGCCCCAAGCAGGCTCAAGACGGGTGTTTGCTATAATGTTTCCCGATCTTTTCTTGAACATTTTGTTCACAACCCCCGAAAAGGAGAAGCCCATGCGCGTGCTCGTGGTGAATGCAGGAAGCTCTTCGCTCAAAAGCCAGCTGATCGAAACCGATGGCAAGGTAACGCTGATGAAATGCCTTGCTGAAAAGGTCGGCACGCCAGGCGCATTCATGAACGTTTCGTTCGCCCCCGATTTCCAAAAGACCACCTATAACGTGGCTAATATGCCCGTGCAGGAATGCCTCGCCAAGCTGCTCGACATCCTCGTGGACGATCCCGAGTCTCCCATCAACAGCCTTTCGCAGATCGACGCAATCGGCAACCGCGTGGTGGCCGGCGGCGAATACTTCACGCGCTCGGTCATCATCGATGAGGCCGTGCGCGAGAAGCTCGCCATCTGCGAGGAGCTCGCACCGCTCCACAACCCTCCCGCCGATGCCTGCATCGACCTCATGCGCGAAGCTATGCCCAACACCCCTCAGGTCGCGGTCTTCGACACCGCTTTCCACGCGACCATGCCAGCGAAAGCCTACATGTACCCCCTGCCGCGTGAATACTACGAGAAATACCGCATTCGTCGCTATGGCGCACACGGAACGAGCCATCGTTATGCCGCGCAACAAGCCGCGAACCTGCTCGGACGACCCCTGCGTGATCTAGGCCTTATCACCTGCCATCTGGGCAATGGCGGATCGATCACGGCGGTGAACCATGGCAAATCGATCGATACCTCCATGGGCTTCACTCCGCTCGAGGGTCTTATGATGGGCACGCGCTCGGGCTCCATCGATCCGGCTATCGTTACCTACCTCATGCGCCGCGAGCACAAATCCTTCGACGAGATGGATGCGATCCTAAACAAGGAAAGCGGCATCTTGGGCGTATCGGGCGTATCGGCTGACATGCGCGATGTGCTTGCCGCTGCGGCAGCGGGCAACGAGCTTGCCGATCTTGCGATCGATATGTATGTCTACCGCATTCAGAAGGCCATCGGCGGCTATTACGCTGCCATGACGCGCACCGATGCGGTGGTCATGACCGCAGGCATTGGCGAAAACTCCGCTGAACTGCGCGAACGCATCTTCGCGGGCCTTGCCCACATGGGCATGATCCTCGACCATGAGCGCAACGATGTTACCGGTCAGATCGGCGTGAACCGCATCATCTCGATCGACGATAGCCCGATCAAGATCTGCGTGGTCACTACCGATGAAGAGGTGCGTATCGCACGCGAGACCGATAATCTCGTCGGACAACTGCACGAATAGAGGCGCTCCCCTCCTTCACAGGAAAAGAGCGCTCGCGAGCGCCGTACGTCCTTTCAAATACTGAATAAGAACCTCCACCCATCTATCGCGCTAAAGTCAAAAGTGCGCGCGATAATAAAACGAGCATAAGAGCGCGAGGAAGGAACCTAATGAACGACACCGCATCCCTTTTCGATACCGACGCACTGCTTTCCGACGGGATCAAATCGACTCCTCCTTCCTTTGTTCGCAGCATCCTCAAAGCGGCATCCGACCCGAACGTGACCTCGTTCGCGGGTGGACTGCCCAACCCCATCTCGTTTCCCGAAGACGAGCTTTTGAAATCGATGGAACGCGTGGTGGCCGAACAAGGCCCGAACGCCTTCCAGTATTCCTCGACCGCAGGCATCGATGAACTCCGCCAATGGGTCGCCGATCGTTACAACAAGCGCTTCGGCACCGACTATGTGCTCGATGACGTGCTCATCACCACCGGCTCGCAGCAGATCCTCGATCTGCTCGGCAAGGTGCTGCTCGATAAGGGCGACGGCGTGATCGTGGAGAATCCCACCTATCTTGCTGCCATCCAAGCCTTCGCGCTTCAGCAGCCAGTGTTCCGTGGGGTCGAGCTCACGAACGAAGGGCTCAATATCGACGAGCTGAACGCGGCGCTCGATGCGGGTGCGAAGATGATCTACCTTATCCCGAACTTCCAGAATCCCACGGGCCTTACCTATACGGCCGAGAACCGCGAAGCGGTGCGCGAGGCCCTCTCGAAGCACAACATCGTGGTCGTGGAAGATGATCCTTATGGCGAATTGCGCTTCGAAGGTGAATCGCTGCCTTATATCGGTGCGACGAACCATCCTCATGGCGTGGTCATGGGATCCTTCTCCAAGACCGTCACGCCCGGTTTCCGCATGGGATACCTGCTCACGAAAGATCATGATCTCCTGCGCAACATCTCAACGGCAAAAGAGGCAGCTGACCTGCACACCAACGTGTTCGCCCAGTACGTTATCTACGACTACCTCATGCACAATGAGCTCGACGAGCACCTTACCAAGATCCGCGAGCTCTATCGCAGCCAGGCAGGTGCCATGGTCGATGCCATGAAAGAGTTCTTCCCTGCGGAGGTCGAATTCACCATCCCTGAAGGCGGCATGTTCCTCTGGGTAACGCTTCCTGAAGGAATCTTCGCGATGGACCTGTTCGACAAGGCACTCGAGCAAAACGTCGCCTTCGTTCCCGGCGATCCGTTCTATGCGGAAGGCGGCAAGCGCTCCACGCTGCGCTTGAACTTCACGAACGCCGACGAGGAGACCATCCGCTCGGGCATCAAGCGCCTTGCTGAAGTGATCGAAGCCGAGCTCGCCTAGCTGCTTCTCCCTTGCGCTCGCTCCTATGAGCCTGCTTGAAACTAGAACATCTGTTCGTTTGTGTGCTATACTGGGCGCGTGGGCGAAACACCAAGAACATACTGTTGCATCGATTTGAAGAGCTTCTATGCCAGCGTAGAATGCGTTGCTCGCAAGTGGGATCCGTTCGAGAAGAACCTTGTGGTTGCCGACCCTGAGCGCACCGAAAAGACCATCTGCCTAGCAGTCTCCCCTGCCATGAAAGCGCTCGGAGTGCCGGGGCGTTGTCGTGTGTTCGAGATCCCTGAAGGCATCGAGTACTTCATGGCAAAGCCACGCATGCGCCTCTACATGGAAGTTTCGGCAAAGATCGTTTCGATCTACTTGCGCTTCGTGAGCGCCGCCGACCTGCATGTTTATTCGATCGACGAATGCTTCATCGATCTCACGCCCTATCTTTCTCTCTATAAGACCAGCGCGAAAACCCTCGTTGATCGCATGCGCACTGCGGTCTATGAGGAAACGGGCATCACAGCCACTGCCGGCATCGGCCCGAACCTCTTCTTGGCGAAAGTGGCGCTCGACGTTACCGCAAAGCACTGCGAAGACGGCATCGGTGTGCTGGACGAAGAGAGCTTCAAGCAGCATATCTGGCATCACCGTCCCATCACCGATATCTGGCAGATCGGACGCGGTATCGCCACGCGGCTCGCGCGCTTTGGCATTCGCGATCTTGAAGGGGTGGCCCACGCCGATATCGATCTGCTCTACCGAGAGTTCGGCGTGAATGCGGAATATCTGATCGACCACGCTTGGGGGCTTGAGCCCTGCACGATCGCCGAGATCAAGGCCTACGAACCTGAGAGCACCTCATTCGGCAATGGCCAGGTGCTCCCGTGCGACTACACCTTCGATGAGGCACGCATGGTGCTGCGCGAGATGGTCGACGAAACTGCACTGGAGCTCGTGGACAAGCAGGTGGTCACAAGTTCCGTGCACCTCTACATTGGCTATAAGAAAGATGATGGAGAGAAGCGCTCCCAAGAAAGCAGCAGCTTGACTTCGAAAGAGCGCACCGAGGCGAGCGCAGGCATGCGTGGCGGATCGCATACGAGCGTAAGCCACAAGCTTGGCTTTTCGACCAACTCCTTCAAAGAGCTCCTGCACATATTCGACGAGCTGTACTGCCAGCGCGTGCGGCACGACCTGCCCATTCGGCGCATCAACATCAGCTGTGGAAACCTGGAGCCCGAAGAATACGCCACACATACGCTCTTCAGCGACATCGAAGCCGAGGAAGAAGAACGCGCACAACAGGACGCGCTACTTGCGATAAAGCAGAGATTCGGCAAGGGCGCGGTCATGCGCGGTACTTCGTACAAGGAAAAAGCACGCGGACTTGAGCGCACGCATCTCGTAGGAGGACATAATGCCTAACGAACTGCCCTATAGCGCACGCAACAGCGCCCATCCAGAACGCTATATCTTAGGCAAGCCCCACCCCGATCGCGCGCGCCAATTCAAGCCTTTCGCCGCCTTGCGCGGTTATGAAGAACTGATCGAGCAAGTTATGGCAGAAGCAAACGAGCCCCACGATTTCGCAGAGCTCGAAGAATCTTGCTAAAGGTGATGCCATACGGGGCGAGTCGTTCGTCATCAATCATGCTTGCGTGAACGCATGAGGTAGAAGCCTAACAGCACCAGCGCAACAAGCGCAGTAGCTCCTGAGACCCAAGCGATGATCGGTACACCATCACCGGTCCTTGCGAGATTATCTGCCTCGTAGAGACTATCCCGATAGTCCGCAAGCGCTTGGTTGGCCTGTTCCTTGCTCACAGGGTTCGCGAGCATCTCGTCGGTAACGTCGAGCTCGCCGCGATCGACTTCATTACCCAAGAAATCATCTTTGGATTCATCGTCGTCGGTCACGCCATCAGGCAAGGTGGAGGTGATGTCATCCTTGTCGAAAGTATCATCGGAAGGAAGATCAGGCGAAGGCGTGCCAGCACCATTATCTCCACTGCCAGCGTCCCCGCTGCCCGTATCACCCTCATCTGCTGGCGGGATGATGTCATCAGGCACCTCAAGATCGTCAGGGAGCGTTGATGAAGTGGGGGTATAGAGCACGTTGATCACATTGTTATCTGGATCAGTGCCTAGGCGAATCTCAGCAGGATAGGTATCGATCACATACATATCATCGAGCTTGTATTCATAGGCATCACCTTCAACGAGTTTGTCAAAACGCTGGTTTTCGAACGTCTCTGAACCCATCTTGATGAATTCAACATCATCGGGTGCCAGTGCTTCCGACCAGGTATCAGCAGTAAGATCAGCGCCGGTCATCACGTAGTAATTAACCGTGTATTCGCTGCTCCACTTCTTGATATAAATCAGATCGAAGGTGTTCTTGTTCGGGTCGGTCGTAACCGTAAGATTCAGCGGCCAACCGTCGAAGAAGAAATGCCCGGGAATATCGACAACATAATTCCAGGCATTGAGCACATCGCCTTCTTTCATACCCGTGAGGACGCGTGTTCCCAGCACGCGACGACCCATTTCGTCAATGACCGCATCTGGTTCGTCATCGTAGTTCATGTATTCAAGATAACGAATGGTAACTGTGCAATCATCGCTGGGCGTGGTAGCTGCGGGGTTATCTTGCGCATTCTGCTCGTTTTCCTTTTCGAGCGTTGCAATGTTGGCATCGCTCAAGTTGCCCGTAGCGGTAAGGTCTTGTTCACCTTGCTGCTCGTTCGCAGCGCGCTCTTCTATGATCGCTTCGACCTCTTCGATCGCTTGGTCACGCTGAGCAGTAACTTCTTCGATCACCTCGAGCGTTTCCGCGGATTCGGTATTTTCCGCCGAAGCCAAGAGCGGGCTTGAAAAAGCAAAGCAGACCGAAAGAGCGACGGTGCTGATTGCAAGAAGCGATGCGACGATGAACGAATGCTTATAGGTTCTTATTGCTTTACGAATCATATCTCATACTCCTTTCGGAGCTCTTACACACCAATAATGATGTGACAAACAGTACTATCTTTGTTTTGCGTTCGTTGCATGAATCGCAAAACGTGGCGAACATGTTATAGAGCGGACATAAAGAGTACAAGTGCCGTAAGAAAACTCGCAATCTCTCCATGTTTTGTACGCAAGATGCAGACAAAACAAAAAGCATTGCGCGTTCACCTACAACGAACGATGAAGCACACGAGATATGACGAAGCGCTGCGTTTAGCCGAGCCCGAACCACAGCGCGAACTTCGGCGCATAGCCCATCACGAAGATGATCCCGATCAGGATCGGCACGCCGAACGTGAGCCAATAGCGTGACCAGCGCGGGAATTTGATGCCTTCGCCAACATCGGCAGCTTTAAGGAAATTATCCCAACCCCACCCACTGCGCGTGACACAGAAGATCACATAGAGCAAACTACCCAATGGCAACAGATTATTAGATACGATGAAGTCTTCGATCGACTGGATATCGCCGATGCCCGGAATCCCCACACCCGACCACACATTGAAGCCAAGCGCACACGGAATGCTCAAAATCGTCACAAGCAACGCAGTACGAGCGATCGCTTGCGAGCGCGATACGTTCCACCGTTCCATCGTGAACGTGATGAGACACTCGAACACCGCAATGATGGTCGAGAGCGCGGCAAAACTCATGAACACGAAGAACAGCGTTCCCCAAACTTGACCGAAAGGCATCTGCTCGAATACATTTGGCAAGGTAACGAACACGAGCGCTGGCCCCTGATCAGGAGCAACAGCGAACGCGAAGCACGCAGGAAAGATGATAAGGCCCGCCACGATCGCCACGAACGTATCGAGGCCGCAGATGCGCAACGCTTCACCCGTGAGCGCGCGATCGTTGCCAATGCGCGAACCGAACACTTCCATGGCACCAATGCCGAGCGAGAGCGTGAAGAACGCCTGGCCCATAGCCGCATACACGACTTCGCCGAAATGCCCGATGCCGCCACCGAACATCTTCTCGAAATCGGGAATGAGATAGAATTCGAGACCTGCCTCTGCCCCAGGGAGCGTGACCGAGCGAAACACAAGCGCTACCATCACGAACAACAGGCAGATCATCATGATCTTCGTGATGCGCTCGACACCTTTCTGCAGACCGAGGCTGCACACGAGAAAGCCGATCACGATGACCGCGAGCATCCAACCGAGCATTTCGGTAGGGCTGCCGAGCATCGCAGAGAACACGCCTGCAACCCCTTCGACGCTTTGACCGACGAACTCGCCGGTGGCCATCTTCGCCATGTAAGCGAGCATCCAGCCACACACAACGGTGTAGAACATCATCAGGATCATGCAGCCGATATACGACCACCAACTGAACCAGTTCCATTTACCTGAAGGCTGCAAGCGTTCGAAGGCACGCGCGCAACTGCGCTGGCTCGCACGGCCGATCGCGAATTCCATGATCATGACAGGAAGGCCAAGGATCACAAGGAAGATCAAATAGAGCAGGATAAAAGCTGCGCCACCATATTCGCCAGCAATATAAGGAAAACGCCAAACGTTGCCGAGCCCGATCGCACACCCTGCGCTGATGAGAATGAAGCCAAGACGCGAAGTGAAGTGCTCACGTCCGCCGTTTGAGGAAACGGTGCCTTGAGATTCTTTGATTGCCATGAACATCCTTTGACGCGAAAAACCGACGCGCAAGATTACGCAGTACGATTGTGCGCGAAAATACGCTCACCTGCCCGAAGAATTCGCTCGTTGGCTAGCTAACCCATTTCTTCAGCATACGAACGAGCGTTTCGATCTCGAGCGGCTTCGACATATGATCGTTCATGCCAGCACTGCGCGCATGACGCACATCTTCAGCGAAGGCATCGGCTGAAAGCGCAACGATCGGGATCTGACCCATATCGGGGCGCTTATCAGCTTGAGCGCGAATGGCCGAAGCTGCTTCATGGCCGTTCATGACCGGCATCTGGATATCCATGAGCACGATGTCGTAATAGCCCGGTTCATGCTCGAGCAACATATCGAGCGCGAGCTTGCCGTTCTCGGCATGCTCGACGGCCGCGCCCGTCATCTCGACCAGCTCACGGGCGATCTCGGCTGCCATGGGGTTATCTTCGGTGAGCAGAACGCGCTTGCCTTGGAACGCAAGCTCTTCGAGCATCGCCTTCTCATCGATCACGCTCTTCATCTCGCCCACGAGCAGCTCTTTCATCACTTGCACCAAACGAGAACGGAACAGCGGCTTGGAGATGAAGGCATCAACGCCTACCTGGCGTGCTTCTTGTTCGATCATTGACCAATCGTAAGCGGAAAGGATGATGATCGGCACTGCCTCATTCGTTGCCTCGCGAATATGCTTGGCAGCTTCAAGACCGCTCATGCCCGGCATGCGCCAATCAAGGATGACCACGCGATACGGATCGTTATCGAGCCTGTTCTTGACCGCTTCGATGCCTGCCGGACCCGAGAGGCGGAATTCAGACTTCATGCCAATATCGTCGAGCAGGATGCAGGCACCTTCGCAGGCAACTTCATCGTCGTCGACGACCAGGACAGGGATTCCTTCAAGATCGCTCAGGTCTTCCTGTTCGGCATCGCGCAATTTCATGTGAACCATAACGGTGAAGGTGGTGCCTTCGCCCTCTTTCGATTCGACATCGATCGTGCCGCTCATAAGGCTGACCACACTCTTTACGATGGCCATGCCAAGGCCCGTACCTTCGACCTTCGTGGTACGCGAATCGTTCGCGCGAGAGAAAGGCTCGAAGAGGCGCTTCATGAATTCTTCGCTCATGCCGCATCCGGTGTCGCTGAACTCGAACTCGTAGCACGCACTGGATTGGATCGAGCTCGGAAGCTCGGTGATGCGCAGCCCGATGGTACCCCCTTCTGGCGTGAACTTGACCGAGTTGCCCATGATGTTCACGAACACCTGCTGCAAACGGGTGGGATCGCCCAGAACATGCTCGTGCTTGATATCGACAAGCTCGACTTTGAGCTCCTGGTGCTTGGCTGCGATCTGGGGGTTCATCATAGTGATGAGATTCTCGATCGACTCGGAGAGGTCGAAGGGCTCTTCTGCCAGATCGATCGAGCCTGATTCGATCTTAGCCATATCGAGCACTTCGTTGATCAGGCCAAGCAGATGGCGCGAAGCCGACGTGATGTTCGTAAGGCATTCACGCACGCGCTCAGGATCATTGACATGCATACCTGCGATAGCGGTAAGACCCATGATGGAGTTCATAGGGGTACGGATGTCATGCGACATTGAATTGAGGAAGTCGCTCTTAGCCTGCGAAGCGTGCTCAGCTGCTTTGAATGCATCTTCGAGTGCGATATGCGCACGCAGTTCTTCCGCCTTCGCATCCGTAACGTCTTGGATAGCCACGAGCACACTGGTCGGCTTGCCTTGCGCATCGCGTGCAAGACAGAGGATCGAGGCCTGATACCAGCACGGATTCTCTCGATCGTTCGTACGCCATTCCTCTTGGATGAAGCGTACACCTGGAGTGAGAATGCTGGCGATATTGTCCTTGTCGAATTTCTCGTGAGCATCAGTTGAGAGCGAATTCTTATCGATGACCTTGTCGAAGAACTGACGCAGGTCAGACGCATTGCCCCGCGGCGGAATGCTCTTCTGCTGACTATCGTTCTTCAAGAATTCGTAGGTGTGCTTCTCGAGATCGACCGTGAAAAGACTATCGAACAGATTGGTCGAGGCGTCGATGATGCGCGTAGCTTCCTGGCGCTCGAGCAGCAGCTCTTGGTTCTCACGACGAGCTTGCATGGTAAGCACCACGATCACCACGATCGCCGCAAGGAGCACACCTCCTACTAGGATGAAGCCCGACGTGTTCGCGCGAAGGAGCATCTCATTGGTGATGCTTGCGGGGAACGAACGCACGAGCATCCAATCGAAATCGGGAAGTTTCGTGACGAACGTATTGCCCGTGCCTTCGGAAGTGTCATACGTGAAGCTGACCGTGTTGCCTTCTGCGATATCAACATCAAGCACTGCAAGCTGTTCTTCGTTAAGCCCGCGCGCGATGAATATCTCATCGATATTGCGTGCATCTGGTTTCACCGAGCCCGCCATCGCTACCATCGTGCCATTGCGCTCGCAAAGATAGGTAGGGGTGGACTGTCCGTAGAACTCGGTGGTCATAACTTCCGTGAGCGATTCTTCGCGGAGCACCGAAGCCATGATGCCGATCACTTCATTATCCAAAACAACCGGTGCATAGAAGACGACGGCGTTTTGACCATCGAAGATCGTGCTATCGACATAGCACATACCGCTCTTACCCTGTACACCTTCGATATAGTATTCACGGTCGGTCGCATCGGCAGTGGAGCCATCGTTGTTATATGCCGTACCCTGCGCATCGATGAAGAAAGTATGGTCGAACTGGGCATTATCGAGGATGGTTGCCGCAGTACGCGGATTGAAGCCCTCGTCGCTGATCGCATCTCCATACACCACCGCTGCCGTCTGCACGCTCTGCAGCGAAGAGGAGAACGTATCGTTCACGCGACGCACCGTTTGATTGGTGGAGGTTTCGAGGTACTGCGTATTCTGATCGATGATGCGTTGAGTGTTCACGTTCATGAAAACAACGAGCGCAACGACCACGACCACGACAGCGGCACAGACGGTAATGATAAGATTGCGCGTCTTATTCTTTGGTTTTGTGCTTTCCATGGGAAACCCTATCTTATGAAAATATATGGCATATATGCAGCTCAACGGTTACTTTTCACCCCTGAACCGCACTGCTTTGGTGCAGGTATGAAGATGCTCGTAATTATACACTAAGCCGCTTTGAACTACCGCTTTCAACTCCACTTTCATGCCTGCCCGCAAGAAAGTTCACGAACCCTTCAACTTAAAAGATGACAAACTACCCACAGCTTCGAGCGATGAGGGATGGCAGCTCGTCGGGCGCCCTACAATGGATTTGCAGACAACCAAAGTGACCTTGGGTTCAGGCGCTTTAACGGCGAAACGAGCAGACGGGACAACGTGCGGATAGTATGAGTGAAACGCCGAAACATATCGCGATCGTAACGGGCGCTTCGAGCGGGCTCGGGCTTGAGTTCGTGCGTCAGCTCGACGTGCGCTCGAGCGTGACCGATGCCGATACCGGTGTGCATCACATCGATGAATTCTGGCTGGTGGCGCGCAACACTACGAAACTCGAAGAGGTCGCAGCCGATCTGCTCACCCCTGCGCGCGCGGTTTCAGCTGACCTTTCAAAACAAGAAGACATCGATCGCATCGAAGCGGACCTGGGCGAAGCAAACGGCATAGTTACCTATCTGGTGAATTGCGCGGGCTTTGGCAGGTTCGGATCATGGAAAGATATCGCCAACGACGATGCGGCTGCGATGATCGAACTTGATGCCCGCGCGGTGGTAGCGCTCACGCGCGCCTGCTTGCCGCACATGAAGCGCGGTTCGCGCATCATCGAAGTTGCCTCGGCTGCTGCATTTTGCCCGCTTCCTTATATGAATGTTTATGCCGCATCGAAAGCGTTCGTACTGCGCTACACCCGCGCGCTACGTTGGGAGTTGCACGGCAGCGGTATCACCGCAACGGCGCTGTGCCCTACCTGGGTGAAGACTGGCTTCGAAGCCCAAGCACGCATGAGCGGCAACGCGCGCGCCGTGAACCACCTGCTCTTCGCGCAAAAGGCTTCCACGGTGGTTTCGCGGGCACTGTTCATGAATCGCATGCATGCTGCCGTTGCCTGCTGCAGCATTCCCTCGTTTTTCCTGCGCATCATCGGCAAGATCGTGCCGAATTGCATCACCATGTGGGGCTGGAACTTCATCCGCCGCCTCTAAAAGAAGACGAACTGCCCAGTCGCTCGTCATCTTTTTTGGTTCGATCAGCGTCGAGCGCGAGACACGAGGTTCCCCACTTCCCTGCTCAAGAACCTGCATTTTGCAGGTTCTTTCGTGCGTCGCTGCTTTGCTCGGGTTTTATTACTAATGAATTTAGTCGGCAAAGAGTCACCTCGTTGCCTCACCCTCTCCGCTGATTGAGCACAAAAGTGAGCAAGATAACGATTTAACGCACGCGAAACAATCGCGCAATATTGGTGACACAGAGCTTCCGTAAGGTAGTAACACCTTAAAACATGCGAAAAGGGGTACTACATGAGAAGCGAAGCAACATGCGCACTCGCGCATCCTTGCGAACCCATGCGCGCAGAACAAGACGCGCAGCGAATCACCCAACAGGCTCGAATGCACTTGCCTCAAGCAGCCACACCACAACCGAGCATGTATCGCAGCTCGTTCGAGCACGATGCGTGCGGCATTGGCGCGCTCGCCAACATCAAAGGTGTGCGCTCCCACCAGATGGTGGACGATGCGCTCTCCGTGCTCGTGAACTTGGAGCACCGCGGCGGCGTTGGCCTGGAGCGCAACACGGGAGATGGCGCCGGCATCCTGCTGCAGATCCCGCACCGTTTCTTCCGTAAGGAAGCACAAAAGTGCGGCAGCCTGCTGCCTGACGAAGGTGATTATGGCGTGGCCATGCTCTTCCTCCCCACCGACGAACACGGCATAGCCGAAGCTATGCGCATCTTCGAAGATGGTTGCATCGAAGAGGGCATCCCGCTACTCTTCTGGCGTGATGTGCCAATCGACCCCCACGACCTAGGCCAAGCCGCGCTCGATTGCATGCCCACCATCAAGCAGGCATTCCTCGGTCGTCCTGCCGATTGCGAAACGAATGAAGATTTCGAACGTCGCTTATATATAGGTAGGCGCACCATCGAAAAGCGCGCGAAGGAAACGCAGAGCCTAGACGACAAGACCTTCTACGTCTGCTCGATGAGCGCTCGCACGATCGTGTACAAGGGCATGCTCGTCTCCACGCAGATGCGCGGTTTCTTCAAGGACTTGGATGATGCCTCTTGCGAAACTGCCATCGCGCTCGTGCATTCGCGCTACTCCACCAACACCACGCCTTCGTGGGAGCGCGCGCACCCCAATCGTTACATGGTGCACAACGGCGAGATCAACACGCTGCGCTGCAACGTGAACTGGACGCTCGCCCGCGAGCCGCACCTCTATTCGCCGGTCATGGGCCCTTCGCTCGAGAAGGTGCTGCCCGTGTTCAACGGCGAAGGCTCCGACTCGGCCATGCTCGATAACATGCTCGAATTCATCACCATGAACGGCCGCAGCTTGCCGCGCGCCATCTCGATGCTGCTGCCCGAACCATGGGACAAGAACCCCACGCTTTCCGCGAAGCGCAGTGCCTGGGGCGAATATCAATCCATGCTCACGGAAGCCTGGGAAGGCCCCGCAGCTATCGCGTTCACCGACGGGATCATCATGGGCGCCGTGCTCGACCGCAATGGCTTGCGCCCCGCGCGCTATTACGTGACCTCCGACGATCGGCTCATTCTCTCCAGTGAAGCCGGTACGCTTGATGTCGACCCTGCGAAGATCCTGATCGCAGGCAGTTTAGGGCCCGGTCAGATGCTCATCGTCGACCCGCGCGAAGGGCGCGTGATCTTCGATGACGAGATCAAGGATGACCTGGCGAACCAAGCACCCTATCTCGACTGGATCAACGCTGAGACCCACACGCTCGACTCTCTCATCGCTCAAGCGACAGAACCGCTCGAGGCTGCCCCCGATGAAGGCATGGCCTTGAGCACTCGACAGGCTATACATGGTTACTTCTTCGACGATATCGAGGAAGCGATCATCCCTATGGCGGAAAAGGCAAAGGCGCCGTTGGCGTCGATGGGCGCGGATACCCCTCTCGCATGTTTATCGGAACATCCGCGCCGCTTTTTCCATTATTTCAACCAACTCTTCGCGCAGGTCACGAACCCCCCGATCGACGCGCTGCGCGAATCGCACCTCACCTCCACGCTGCTCTATCTTGGCAACCACGGCAATCTGCTCGAAGACGCGCGCACGAACTGCCGCCTAGTGCGACTCGATACGCCGCTGCTCACGCGTGATGCCTTCGAAGCGCTCGCCTCCATGGATGAGAAGGGTTTCAAGGGTGCGAAGATCTATGCGTCTTATCCGGCGGGCACCGAGAATGCCCATGCGCTGGCAGATGCCGTGAATCGCTTGTGCGAGCAGGCCGAAGAACTGGTACGCGATGGCGTGAGCATCCTTGCGATCTCCGATCGCGTAGGCGAAGGCGAAGTGCCGATGCCTTCCCTGCTGGCTGTTTCGAGCGTTCACAATCACCTGCTGCGTTGCGGTCTGCGCACGCAGGCGGATCTCATCGTGGAATGCGGCGATGCGATCACCGCGCACGATTTCGCCACGTTGGTGGGCTATTCCGCATCCGGCATCTACCCCTATCTTGCTCACGATACGATCGCTTCGCTAGCCGAGCGCGGCGTGCTTGAGACCGATGCCAAAACGGGTATCGCGAACTACAATGCCGCCATCCTCTCGGGCATCGTTTCGATCATGTCGAAGATGGGTATCTCGACCATGCAGGGCTACCACGCTGCACAGATCTTCGAGGCGGTCGGTCTTGCGAGCGAGCTCATCGATACGCACTTCACCGGCACGGTCAGCCGCATCGGCGGGCTTTCGATCGACGATCTGCAGCATGAGTGCGACCTGCACTACGCTCAAG
>ERZ1034952.334-NODE-334-length-44706-cov-49.702336_pt1 | contig 44706 bp, 26 predicted proteins | sample MGYA00520625_ERZ1034952 | MGnify/ENA primary metagenome ERZ1034952 (study PRJEB33766, sample SAMN09781773) | gut metagenome | biome: gut microbiome | host: Homo sapiens | place: Madagascar | study: EMG produced TPA metagenomics assembly of the PRJNA485056 data... | reverse complement strand
ATATTATATTTATAACAAAAGGGGGTCTAAATAATAGTAGTATTTTCGCATTACCAACCTTTCTGCCTGAAAGCAGAAGGCGTTACCCCTCTCATCTTCTTGAAGAACTTGGTGAGATGAGCCTGGGATGAGAAGCCGAAGGTATTGGCTATCTCCTGAACCGTATGCGTGGTGGTAGAAAGCTCGCGCTCTATCTCTTTCACGATATATTCATCGATGATAGCCTTCGGTGTCTTGCCGGAGATGCGACGGGTAACCTGCGCCAGATAACGGCCACTCACATTCAACTGGTCGGCATAGAAATGAACATCGCTGTAAGTGCGGCAGAAGTTATTCACCTGCGAGATAAACTGGTTGTAAAGTTCGGAACTCCTGCCCTGCAGATTGCTCTGGCGCACGAGTTCTACATTGATAAAATCCTGCGCCATCGCCAACGCCTCCTCCATCTTCTTGCCCTGATTCAGATAAACGGCAAGAGCTGAAGAGAAACGGTTGATGAGACCATGCGAATTGGCATTGTCGAGCCTGTAAACCTGCAGTCCCTGCTTCTCGGCAAGGCTCAGCAGCTTGGAATTCTGCAGAATGATGTCGCTCTCCTTCTTGCGTGACACGACGACAGAACAGAGCGGCAGCAGACGGTATTTGATCTGGCTCACCACATCTTCCGTCATCAGCGCATCGCCCTGACTCGACCAGATGGCAGGGGCATAGATGATATGGGCAGGACGGTACTTGGTCAGGGCATCGATGACCACATTCAGCGTCTCCACCCTGCGTATCATACCAATCTTCACTATATCAGGCTGCATATCGTTCATGATAGCCTCTATCTGCCCCGAAACAATCTCGGCAGGAATATCGAAGAACTCCTGAATACCGAGCGTATTCTGCACAGTGATGCTGGTTATTGCCGAAACAGCATAACCGCCCAACTCGGCAATCGTCCTGATGTCCGCCTGCACACCAGAGCCTCCGGTGCTGTCTGAACCTGTAATCGTTAATATCATATCCTTAAACTTTGAACCCGATGATAAGTTTGAGGGCAAAGATACAAAAAAAGAGCGAATAATCCGCAGAATTTGCAGATAATTCGCTCTTTTTTTTTATTCTTCAGTGAGATCTTTACAATCCTTGAGTATCTTAGCAGGAACCTCATTGCAACGCTTGTAGCGGCAGATGTCGGTAACATCGTTCTTGGCGGTCCATATCATGGAACCCGATGCCAGGAGGCGGGTTACGAGATAACTCCGGTTCCAGTCGCCCTTACCGTTATCATAGCTTCCGCTGATGATGTAGCCCTGGTATGGATCGTTCTTGATAGCGAACGAACCGGTGATACGGCGACCATACATACTGTCAAACTTCTGATACATCTCGAAAGTCTGGTCCTTGCGGTTGAAAACGATGTAGCAGTATGTGCCCTCAGCAAGAGGTTCACCGTTCCACTCAGCCAACTCCCATGTGCCATGAAGATTGGCAGGCGTAACTTCAAGAGAAGGCTCCTCCGGTTCATCATCATCGCTGCTGCAGGCTGCAAAACCGCAGGCAAACAACGCAATCACCAGGAGGGTGAAGAGTTTTTTCAAATATTTCATTGTCTTGATATTTTTTTCTTGTTTACTTTTTTCCTTTTTTACCTTTTTACCCTTTTACCTTTTTACCTTTACTACGACCTGTATCGTCCTGTCTGACGGGCGGGCATCCAAGCCCTCCAGGATAACAGGGAAGGTGAAAGTTTCGGGCATCGTAGCCGGAATCTTATCGGCTATGATGGTGATGACGAGGTCAGCCTCATCACCCGGTTCTATCACCTCAGGCTCTGTCGTAAGACGGGCATAAGGAGGAAGAAGGAGGCTGGATATACGGAGCGGCTTGTCACCGCTGTTTCCGCAGAGGATACGTGCCTCAGGCTCTGTGCCCGGCTTTACCTCTGTGATACTTGCCTTCGCCTGTTTCAGTCTGAGTGCGCCCATCTTGTGCGGATAGCGTGCCCACTGGTCAGCACCTGGCAGCACCTTGCCCGTTAAGGCAAGCTTAACGGCAGGCTGTCCCTCTACCTCTTTCAAATAGAGATAAGCACCCGTATTGATGGTGCCCGGATAGCGGTTAGGCGTGAAGGTGAGCTGCACCTGACAGGTATCGCCAGGCTTCATCACATCGCCCCTGACATAAGAACTGGTACATCCACAGGTGGTTCTCACCTGTGTGATGTGCAGTATCTTCTTGCTCACATTCTTACCTACGAAGGTGAAGGTGCGAGGCGCATCGTCCTCGGTCATCGTACCTGCATCGATAAGCGGATGCTCAAACTTCAGCAGTTCCTTCTGCGCATTCACCGTGACAGGCAAAGCCAGGAAGAAAAGCGATAGGAAAGCAAATATCTTCATATTACATCCAATTACATCCAACCATTGTTACCGGCACTCTTTCTAACGGTCACAACTACGGTCTGGCTGGTACCATCGGCAGCTGTTACGGTGAGCTTTGTGCTTCCGGCAGCGAGTCCCTTCACGATGAGCGTCTTGCCATCTACCGAAGCAGAAGCTACGCCGTTATTCGCTACTGAGCAAGAGAATTCCTCTGTCTGACCTGCGAAATATGCAGCGAGGTTGAGAGAAACAGTCTTCTCGATGCCCACATACACGTTAGGCAACTTCATATCAGAACTGAATTCCTTGTTCTTGATGTTATTCAAGAGCTGAGCTGCATCAATCAGACCAGCACCCATCTTGCCGATGTACTTAGAGAGCTGTACAATCTCTGGCGAAGCACCTACGGTAGTATGGTTCATATAGTAGGTCTTGGTTGCACCATTTCCGTAATGGCTATCCAGTTCCTTTACAGACTTCTTCATCAGGGCTACGAAATCGGCAGCACGATAATGACGGTTCGTCTTGGCAGCATAAGCGAGACCCAAGGCAGCCACACCCGAAACGTGAGGACAAGCCATAGAGGTTCCCTCCATGTAGCCGTAAGCAGGCTGACCGTTCTTGATCATCGTAGAGAGCACAGCACCTTTCTGCTCGGTGGTCTCTGCCCAGTATTCATCTTCCTGCTCGCCAATCTTGCTGTAATATTCCAAGTCGCCACCAGGAGCACTCAGGGTTACGAGCGAACCGAAATCGGTGTAGCAGGCTGGAGTAAAGTCGGCAGCTACTGAAGATACGCAGACGCACTTAGAGTAAGCACCTGGGAAAGCAGGATTGCCAGCATACTCGTTACCGGCTGCAAAGACTGGAATACCGCCGTCGATGACACCATTAGGCGAACCGGCATTGTTGATGAAGTAATCCAGCGCTTCCTTCTCCAGCGGATAGGTCTCAGCCCATTCCTTCTCGGTAGCAGGACCCGGAGTATAACCGTTGATGATGCTAGACTCTGAAGAGTTGTAACCCCAACTGCACTGCAGGATGACTGCACCATTATCGGCAGCATACTTGATGGCTCTCGCCTCGCCTGCCAAGGTTACACTGTTCTGGCCGGAGAATACCTGGCAAGACATAATCTTGACACCAGAGTTAGGAGTTCCGTCACCACCGGCAACACCAGATACACCGATACCATTATTATTTACGGCTGCAATGGTACCAGCTACGTGAGTACCATGACCGGTGTCATTGGCATCAGTCCAGGTAATATCGCCGCTCTCTGTAACGAAGTTGTAGCCATGGAGGTCGCCCTCATAACCGTTTCCGTCGCCGTCAGTCTGGGCACCCTGAACACTTTCGCCCGGGTTGCACCACATGTTGGCTGCCAAATCAGGGTGCGTATACATCACACCCTCATCGAGAATAGCCACGATGATAGAAGGATCACCTGTGCAGGTCTTCCATGCCTCAAGTGCATTCACGTCACATCCTGCCATAGCACCCACATGATTATTGTTGAGGTTCTCAAAGTCATAGTTGCCCTCACCCAGGTTACGGTAGTGCCACTGGCTGGCAAAGCCTGGGTCGTTTGGCTCGCCCTCGGCTGCTGCTGCACGGGTAGACTTCTGCTGAAGTGCCTTATCGCTGAGATAGATGCGCTTGCTGTCGGTATTGTAAGCACGCTTGATGCGACCGTTGGTCTGAACCTTTGAGATTTCACCCAACTGCTTCAGTCGCTCGGCAGCCGCCTTCAGGTCAGTTCCCTTGTTAAACTTCACCGTATACCAGAGGTGGAGTCCCGCCTCGCGGGTTCTTGCCTCAGTATTTGCATCTACTGGGAACACACGCTCGAAGCTGTAGCTTCCCAGGATGTCGAGCACCTCGTCGGTAGAAGGAATACCCGAACGGGTAGCCTTTCCGGCGCGAGTCTTGCCCAGTTGTGCCTGGTCGAGGATATCGCTCATTTCCGGACTGAACTTAATCAGCAACTCACCCGCCTCAGCATCTGCAGGGATGGTGATTTCTGAATTGCCGTCAGAAGAGCCGATGGTTGACAGGCTGTCAGAACAGCCCGTCAATGCCAATGCGACCATTGCTATATAGAAAAACTTTTTCTTCATTGTTTGCTTCTATATTGTTTTTATGTTTATCTTACTTTTTCTTAGTTCTCCTGTACTTAGCCATCAGCGCAGCTTCATCAATATCGCCTGCTGCCACGTATTTGCGGTAGTAGAGCGGATAAGCTACACCCGAAACCTTCCAGTTGCTACCTGGGTCGCTGGTTCCGTAATAGTAATCGTAGCTGTAGCTGTCTTCTGTCATATTAGAGAAACCAACGGCAGCGCCATCGCTATTCTTACCCTTAGGCTGCTGGTTGAAGATCATCGTAGGTGCATTCCATTCTACCAGGTGTGGATGGAAGAGAATCCAGTTTGGCACCTTTCCTGTAAAGAAGTTCAGGTTGAGTGACAACTGACGGCAGTTTGGCAATACACGTGGCACCTGGAGAGGATAAACATCCTCACTAACTACAGAACCATCCTTGTGTTTGCAGGTTACAGGATTATCCCAGCGTGAGAGCAACCACTTGCAGGTATCGCCTACCAGCTTGTCGAGATAATCTTTCTTGTTGGTAGAGAAGTCAGACTCGCTGTATCGGGTAGCCTTGCCGGCAGCTTCCAGTGCCTCAGTCATCTCTTCATCGGTAGGAAGTTCACCCTCCAGGAAGCAGTAAGACAACTCCAGAGTGTTCAGCTTATCCCATGTCAGGAGCTTGAGAAGCGCCTGGCGGTCTGCGGTTCCGGCATTTACCTTACCATACAGTCCGATAGGATAGTTATTATAAACATAGACGCCTGATGCGTTCTTTTCTCCCAGCGAAGCGATGTTGATGACAACATCCGTACGGCGCTGTGCGTAGAGAATGAGGTTACGCAACTTAGGGAAGTTCTTCTCGTTGACGATATCGGTGATATCCGACAACTTGTTGAAGTTGTTACTTACCAGATTGAGCGTTTCAAGACTGCTGCCCAGTTTAGCAAAGTTAGCAGGCAACTGAGTCAGACCGTAAGCCTGAACGGTAAGATTCTTCAGATACTTCAGCGAGCAGATTTCTTCACCGAGCTTCACCTCGCGAATCTGGTTGTTCTCGTTGGCTGCAACAGAGAAAGACTCCAGATACTTGAGGTTACCCACTTCCTTAGGAAGGGTTTCACCACTCTTGAGGTTGAACATGCTGAACTTGACAGAACGTACACGTCCTAAAGCCTCAGGATGATCCTTCACAAAAGCATCAGTAGCTTCCCAGAGCGTTACGCCGCTCCAGTTGCGCATGTTATCGCTGGAATCGAAGGTAGCAATGCTACCCAGTTTCTGGTTGATCATGATGACAGAGAGAGAGTCACCGGCACGGTTGTCCTCAATCTTTGGTGCTGCCTTCTGACGAACGGTCAGGATGACATCATCTATAGGTTTGCCATCTGCATCTACCAGCTGGTCTTCAGCCTTGACTGGCACGAGATGAACCTTAGCCACACGAACGGCAGGAACCACGTTCATCGCCCAGCGGAACTTGAACTTCACGCTGCGAGGACGCGCCTTGCGGTCGAGCACGATACCCAGATTGGTACCGGTCAGTTTATCCTCATCCTTGCTATTCAGGAGCCAGCCTTCACGTTCTTTCTCATTCTCTGCCTTCTCGGCATCAGTCATGTCACCTTCGAAAGAATACTCTATCTTACCGATTTTGCATTCCACATTGGCAGAAATCAAACTCTCGAAAGCACGCTTATCGTATGATTCTGAATTTTCGATTTCTACAGTTGGTTCCTTGATGTCAATCTGCTTACCATAACCAAACTGTTTTACGGAAACGGTGCGGCGCTGACCGTTATCGCCGATAAAGACAATATCGGTAGTACGGCGTCCGCTCATCAGAGTAGAGTCAACTACCACAGTTGCAGTAGTAGAACCCACGCCATTGGCAGGAGTGAGCATCAGCCAAGGCTCATCCACGTTAGCCACCCAGTTCTGAGAGGCAGCAATGGCGAGCTGTTCGTTTCCGCCCTCAACTCCTATTTCTATCTGCTCCTTGTCGATGGCGAGTCCACCAGGGATTTCCACATCATCATTGTCGCTGCAGGATGCGGTCATCAGACCGGCACCGAGAACGAGGAGCCATGTAAGTTTCTTAATATATTTCATATTATCTTACTTCCTTATAGTTTAATTTTCGAGATCCAAAGCATCGCAACCGCGGATGTCCTGATTCTTGTCGTAGAACAGCTTATACATACCTGCCTTGATGTATGGGCAGACGCTGGTTACATCGATAGAGATGTTAGGGTTGTCTGCGATATTCAGGATATAAAGGTGAGAGGTCAGTGTCTCTTCTACCTTACGGATATCGTTGGAACCAATCTGGAACTGGATCAGGCTCGGACAGGTTGTGATTCCTGTAGGCCATGTACGCAGGCAACGCTGGTCGGTATTCTCATCACGCTGGTGGTTGATGGCAAAGGCACGGAGCACGGCACTGTTCAATGGCTGGGTTGGTACCTCGGTGAAGCAGTTGTAGCTCAAGTCCATATTGGTAATGTATGGCAATGTGGTTGAGCGGAAGTCATCAGAGAGGGAGGTCAGCTTGTTGAATCGGAGGTCGATGACCTGCAGCAGATAAGCCTTCTTGCCCTTGATGGAACCCTTAGGGATGGTACGCATCTGGTTGCCGCTCAAATCGATGGTTGTGATTGGCGAACCGGCTGTAAACAGCTCTGAAGGGAACTTCTCGATCTTGTTGTTCGAGAGAGTAACGGTTGCTGCATTGATACCCTTGTAGGTACCATGACTATTATCTACACCTGTAATCTCGTTGTAAGAGAAGTCTACAGAACCCATCTCGCGAACCGAACTTGCATCGAAGATATTCGGAATCTTCTTCAGTTTGTTGTGGGCGAAGGTCAGACTCTCTACATCATCTGTAAAGGCACAGAGATTAGCAGGAACCTCCTCAATCTGGTTGTTGTTCAGATAGAGTGAAGAAAGCGCTACCTCAGAACCGAACGGATGCAACTTCTTGATGTTGTTGTAAGCCAGGTCGAGCAGACCGAGGTTCACCATCTTGCTCAAGGCTGATGACTCAGGGAACTCCTCCAGGTTGTTGTAGCTCATATAGAGAATCTGGAGTGTCTTACCTGTCTTCTCATTAGCCAGACGGGTCCAGTCTTTTCTCAACTGGTTGGCTGAGATACCCTTGCATCGTGCCAGGTTCATCGCCTGCAATTTAGGGAGATTATAGTAGAAGTCTGGAATGCGACTGATCTTCGGACAGTTGTAAAGTTCGATATCGGTCAGGTTTTCCATCTTGTCCCAATCCTCATCCTTGAATTCCTGCGCAAACTTACCATAAACAGGATCGTCAGCATTGTAGAACTTCGCACAAACCTCATCGGATGTGATAGAAGAGTTACCGATGTAGAACTGCTGCAACTTAGTCAGACGGTAGATGGCCTTAGATACACCTTTAATCTTGTTGGTCAATGTACCGATCTGCGCATCCTTCAGGTTGATGCGGCTGTCCTTCTTGATTCTGTTCTTCGGTGCCACCTTAGGATCAGAGTTGTAGCTTTTTACAATCATCTCCGACATGTTGGCACGTGGGTCATACTTCAGGAACTTGTTCTCATAGTCGTGACGCATGCTGCTCTTCTTTGCTGTAGTCAGACTGTTTGCATCATAATCATTGAAGATGTTGGCACCAATCTTCTCATCGTGAGAACCGAGGTTGAGCACCTGGAGTTCTGTCAGCTGTCCGATGGCATCAGGTACGATTCCCTTTGCACCGAAACCAGCAATGATAAGACCGATGACACGGCCGTTGCTGTTGAGCGTTACGCCCGGCTGTTCGCCCCACATATCGAGTTCCTTGTTGAAGTTCCAGTTAGCTCCCTTGAAGGTAGCATCGCCATAGAAGCTCCACTCCTTACCCTGGAGAGATTCCCAGATAGCCTTCAAAGCCTCATAGTCCTTGATATACTCCTTTGTCTTGGAAAGGAGGATAGGCACCTGGGCTTTATCATTCAGTTGATTATCCTCTACGATAAACGCCTCACCCTTTACAGGCTGGGTCTCATACTTGGTCTTCACCGCACCAGTCTTGCCGTAGGTGGTATAAGAGGTAACCTGGTAAGTACCGGCAGGCAGCCATACGGTAGAATCGCAGTAAGCTGTACCTGTGTCCATATACTTATCGTTTTCATCATCAGGATTCTGATGCTCCTCACTTGCCTCCTTGTATTTCACCTTAACTCCAGGGAAAGTGAAAGTCTCACGGGTAAAGAGGTTGGTTACGCTGATATCAATCAATCGGATATTAGAGAAGAGATACTCGGTATTACCGGCACGGGTCTTCTCCCATTCCTTGACAAGATTGAACTTCACCTTACCGCGCTCCACAGTCTCCACCATGAGGTTCTGTACTTCCAGACCGCCACCAACAACGGTGAAGGTCTCGCCGGCAGAAGAAGCCAACAACTCTTCATCTACAGCATCATAGAGATAGAAACCGATGACGGTGTAAGTACCCGAAGCGAGTTGCAGTTTTTCACTTCTCAGACCATACTCTGCATTCTCTGAATTATAAGAATTGAGCACCAGTGTCTGAGAGACAGTTGTACCGTTGTGCTCCATGACCACCTTGATTTTCTTGGCATCATCCAGTTTCTCAAGTTTGTCAAGGGCAGCTGCACGGGTAGCTCTTGAAGAAACCTTCTTACTGAGCTTGAACTGCACATATCCGTATGTGCCGTCCCAACCCTCGGTTTCATCATCAGAGCAACTTGTTGCTGCAAAGGTCAGGAGAGAGACCAAGAGCAACAAGAGTGCCTTTGAAAATATTTTCATTCTGTTCATTACTTTCTAATTTTTCTGATAGAAGTATGTTTCTTACTCATTCCCTCACCAGGAGATTCTACAACAAGAACCTTTACAGGAGTTCCGTTGTCCTTGAATACCATAAACATTGGAGTAGCTTCTGGTACTTGTACAAAGAATATCCAATTCAACTTTTCGTCTTGTGAAGGCTCTGCATAAACATCATTTCCGTTGCTATCCATAACTGTAAGATAGCCTGTCTCCATCATAGTGGTAGGGTCCCAATCCTTGATATTAGGATTAATAGTAAGAGAACTTCCTACTTCTGACTGAGCGACATATATTTCGTCACCATTGTAGCCAAATGCTTCTGATATGATAGAACCATACATTGATTTATCCTTCTTGCACTCTACTGGCAAGTAGTTCATCTTCAAGATTGTAGGCGCTGCAGACTGATCATCAGCAGAAGAGTTGGCCTCCTTCTGTACAACATCCATCAGGAAGTAGCGGTCGTAATCGCTCTTCACGTTTGTGAAGTCGTTCTCAAGCATTTCATCGAGACCGTTCTCAAAAGTTGCGTAAACGCTCTGTGGCAATGCATAAATCAGGAACTCACGGCTTCCGCTGCTCAAGGCATCAATAGTGAGCTTAACGTCACCCTTCTCACCCTGCAACTTCACAGCGCCGGATGTTTCCTCGCGCAGACCATCTTCCTTTTTCTCGAAGACTACCAGCTGGTAAGCATCACCCAAGGTCTTGAGGGTGAAAGGAACGAAGTTGTAGAAGGTGAAAGCGTTGGTATCACCACCATTCAGGCTAGAACCATTCTGAGTGAACACCTTACCATCGAGAGATACATTCCATACTGCCCACTGTGAAGAGGTTGGATAAGTAACATCCATGGTGCTGGTGGTCATACCATTATAGATAACAGGTACGGTTACAGCAGCCTTGCCATCCTCAGAAGTGAAGGTGATGGTGTAGTTGCCGTCCTTAGCGATGGCATACTTAGCACTTACGCCCTGATTTTCCTTGAAGGCAACACCGCCAACAACAGCCTCGTTAGGTGTACCTACCAGGAAACCGCCTTCCAAGTCTACCCAAGCTGGAGTGTTGGTAACAGCAAAACGGAAGTTTGACTTTACGGTAAACTTGGTGTATACATTGTAACCTACAGTGATACCTGTCTCGGTGATATCATTGCCATCCGCATCGTAAACCGTCAGTATATGGTCGGCAGCCGAACGCTTAACCTCAGCGATGGCAACCTTCTGACCACCCATATTCAGGAAGAGCTGAGCCACGCTCATATCATTGCTGGCATCATCAGCAGTAATCTTAACCTTGATGGTCTGCTTGCCTGCAGTACCGTTGAGTACGAAGGCGTCTGTTTTCTCGCCCTGCACCAGTTTACACCAGATTTTGTCTGAAGAAAGGCTCCAGCTCTCGTTGGCATCGAAGGTGAAGTCCAACTCAGCGCCAGCAGCACCGGCGATAGTCTGTACCTGTGGGAACACAGGAGTTACGGCATCGTCGTCATCGCTGGAACAAGCTGTGAACAGAGTCACTGATACCAGCGCCATCAATACGAGCCAATATTTTGAAATCAATGTTTTCATTTTCTTTTTATTCTACGATTAATATCCTTGTTCTTTCAATTTCTCTGCCTCAGCATCACTGATCCATTCATACATGGTGATGAAGGTTCCTACGTTGCCGAAGGTTGAACCATCCTTGTTGTCAACACTCATGGTTACATACTGCAATACATAGTTCTGGCAGGTGTTATAATAAGAGGTATAGAGAGAAGGCTGGCTGATGCGCAGCTTGCCGTCTCCATAGATGGTACCGAACGCCTCGCCGGTTTCACCAGCTATCTGGTCGTCCATCTCTACCTTTGGCTCAAGAATGTTCTTGGTATTGAACTTCAACTTCAGGTTGTAGCCCTTATAGTAAACATCCTTCAGCAGAACGGTATTCTCCTCGCCTTCCACTACCTCGGTCTTGATCAGACGGTTGGTTACGTTGTTCAGATACTGACTGTAGAAGGTAGATGTTACCATGCACCAGCCAGAGAAGTTGTGGATATCGAAAGGACAAGACTTCTGCATTACCACGTGGGCATAGTCCTTATAGAGATCTGTCCAGTTATACTTCTCCGGAATCACCAGTTTCAGGGTGAAGCCGAGCGAGTCGGTCTTGCCGATGTTATCATAGATACCCTGAACCTTCACATTTCCTACCATCTCGCCCGCCTTGATTGTAACGGTGTTGTTGAGGATGCGGTAATGCTTACCCTCGATGGCATTGCTCTGCTTGTCTACTACCTCCACGCCGAAGGTGCGGTCATAGTCAGCTTTTTCGGTTGCAGATACAGGCACATTGAAAACCTCATTGCTTTCCTGTACAGCATACTGATAGAGCGTATCAGAGAACATGATATGACTTGGACCAGCATAAGTGGTATAATCCTGTGAACAACTCACAAGAGCGATGAGTGCAGCTACGGCTGCCAAACATCCCATCATTATTTTCTTCATGATCGTCTCCTTATTTTATTTGTTACTTTCATTAGGCTGAATCTCAGAACCTGGTGCCTCAAGCTCATGCTGAGGAATTGGCCAGACAAAGAGAGGGTCATCCTTTTCAACCTTCAGACTGCTCTGCACGAAGTTGGCAGCAGGCTGGTCGGCAGCCTTACGCTCAAATCCCTTGTGCCAGCGCTTGAGGTCGTTCAGACGGAAGCCTTCCATATAGAGTTCCTTCACGCGCTCTGCCTCGATTATCTTCATGGCGTTGCTCTCGCTCATAGAGGTGTTACCGCCATATGAAGAGTAGCGGGCTGTACGTAAGGTAGAGATGTCCTTACCTGCCTTAGCGTAGTCCTTCTTCATGGCGTAAGCCTCAGCACGTATCAGATACTGCTCTGAGAGACGGAACACCATTGGCTGGTGAACATGCAGGATATTGTTGTTCAGGAATTCCGCATCGCCGAAATACTTGCTCAGCAAAGGCCACTGCAAACCGTGCTCATAACCGGTGGTACGGGTTGTGAAGATGGCTGCAGCACGGAGGTCATTGCTGTCGAATGAGTTGATGACCCATGTCTCAGGCACATAGTCTGGACGATAACTTACGTAGTTGTAGTTATCGAAGATGGTACCCAGTGCACCGCCATAGCTGTTCACGGTAAAACCTACCTTCCAGATTCCTTCTGTAGATTTACCTGCTGTCCATTGATACTGATAATAACTGGTGTTGCCAATCTTCTGTGTGCAACTTGCCAGCACGTAATACTTACTATTGATTACCTTAGATGCATACTTGATGGCATCATCCCAGCGATGCATATATAAGGATACGCGCGCACGCAAGGCATGACAGGCATACTCATTGAAGTAAATCTCGTCATAGAGAGTACCTGTGAAGTCTTCGTCTACCTTCAGATACTCAGCAGCCTTGTCAAGGTCTCTCAATACGAAATCGTATGATTCCTTCAGAGTGGCTCTCTTCTGTGGCTCATTGCCGTAATAGTGCTCTGTGAGTACAACGCCGAGTTCCTTCGCAGCCTGCTCATCGCTATCGTAAGCCTTGCAGAAACACTTGATCAGTTCTGAATAAGCCAGGGCACGGGCAAAATAAGCCTCGCCCTGATACTGCTCCAACTTGTCGAGCTCCTGATCACTGTTGGTGTTTGCCTTTACCTTATCTACATTATCGAGCAGGAAGTTGGCATTGTTGATAACACCATAAAGCGCACCATATACCGACTCGATGTCGGTGTTGGTAGCCTTGATATCTTTCCAACGGTAGATATTGCCATAGGCATTAGAGTAGCCCTTCACGCAGTACACGAAGTCTGCCTGCAGATCTGGCAGGATTGTCAGATTGCCCGAATAGAGGGCGCTGCTCTTGAAACTGTCGTAGATACCGTACACCAGCTTGTCCATGTCACCCACCGTGTTGATAGCCTCGTCCATGCGGATAGAATCCTCAGGATACTTATCAAGACAGGAAGACATCGAGAGGGCTAGGATTCCCGACAGGATGTATGTCTTTATATTTTTGATATTCATTTTTTTCTCCTTTCTTGGTTAGAATTGCAATTCAACACCCAGAGTAAACTGGCGTGATGCCGGATACTGTGCCTGGTAAATATTGGATGAAACCTCAGGATCCAGACCGTTGAAACCGGTTACGGTGAAGAGGTTCTGTGCCTGACCATAGATTCTGACCATAGAGAAGAAGTTGGTCTTGCGCAACAGACTCTGTGGCAATGAATAGGACAGACTGAGATTCTTCAGACGGAGGAACGATGCATTCTCCAAGAAGCGGTCGTCGAGCTGGGTTACCTCGCCCCAACGTGGGATGTCGGTAATATCGCCAGGCTGCTTCCAACGGTCGTACAACAGACGGTTTGACTGGTTGTAAGCAGTACCGAAGGTTACACCGCTCTCCTCGAAGTAACGGTCGTTGTTGATCACGTAGCGTGTACCAATCCAGCTGAACTGGGCAGAAAGCTGCAAGCCCTTCCAACGGAAGCTTGTACCGAAACCGCCCATCCAAGGTGCATCATAGGTCTTGCCTGTCATCACCTTGTCGCTCTCACGGAACTCGTTGGTTACGTTGCCGTCCTTATCATACCAGAGCTGCTCACCATTTGCTGGGTTCACACCAGCATAACGGTTCAGGAAGAACTCGCTTACAGAGTGACCTACCACATACTTCAAACCGGTGGTTGAGTTTACATACTCGGTTACACCGTTATAAAGTTCCTTCAGGCGGTTCTGGTTGTAAGATACGTTGGCGCTTACATTCCAGGTAAAGTCACGGGTGCGGATTACATCACCGTCAGCACTCAACTCGATACCCTTGTTAGCCATCACACCTACGTTCTTCCAGCGATAGCCCTCGCCGGTAACGGTATAAGACTCAGGAACGCGCATCAGCATATTGGAAGTACGCTTGTAGTAAGCCTCGAAGCTGAAGTTGATTCTATCGAGGAAGCCCAAGCGGAGGGCGAAGTTGTTTGCCCAGGTTGACTCCCAACCCAATTCCTCGTTACCACTCTGTGATGGATAGAAACCGGCAGTATCATCGTAGTTGGCACCACCAGAAACCAAAGCCAGGTGATAATAGTTTGGAATCTCAGAGTTACCCGATGTACCGGTACTTACGGCAATCTGGGCTGTGCTGAGCCACTTCATATCCTTCAGCCAGTCGGTAGACTTCACGTTGTACATGAAACCGAGCGACCAGAATGTACCCCAGCGATGATCCTTACCGAAACGTGAAGAAGCATCGGTACGCAGAGAGAAGTCGGCATAGTAGAGCTCCTTATAGTTATACTCGCCACGCATGAAGAATGAGAGGTAAGAGTAATCTGAAGAAGAATCTGCCCAGCGGCTGGCACGTGTACCTGATGATACATTGGTCAGGAGGTCGCTGGTCTGACCCTTGGAATATACCTGGAACCCCTCTGAGTGGAAATTCACTGCCTCCTGACCCAGCATCACGTTGAACGAATGGATATCGTTCAGAGTGAAACGGTAGTTAGCCGTAGTGGTCTCTGTCAGGTTGATGGCATCGCTGCTCTGGCGTGCCGCAGTACCCTGTCCGTTATTTGAAGAGAGACTTGGGAACGACTGGAGGAACGCTGTAGAATGGGTGAAATCGGCACCGAACTGAGTACGGATAGTCAGATTCTCTATCGGATAGATTTCAGCATACATGGTAGAGAGTACCTTATATTTCTTGTTCTTGATAGGATTCAAGCCCATGTAAACGATAGGGTTCTCGCTGGTTCCAGCCCAGTTGCCTGCTGAAAGTGAAGCCAGACTGCCATCCTTAGCGTATGGATTCCAGTAAGGCAACATGAATCGGCATGCTGAGATAGGAGTAACGGTAGTATAGCTACCGTCATCAGCCTGCTGAGCCTCCTCGTAGGCAGCCATGGTGTTGGTACCTACCTTCAACCACTTGCCAGCCTTTACATCTGCATTGGTGCGGATGTTGTAACGGCGGAAGGTTGAATTCTGTGCAATACCGTCCTGATCGTAGAAACCACCAGAAACATAGTAGTTCAGTCGGTCGGTAGCACGGTTGATAGAGAGTTCGTAGCTCTGCAGCGGAGCGCGGTCGTTGAACACCTCGTCCAGCCAGTTTACGTTTACTCTTGAAAGGAGATTGTAATCCTTACCTGTATCCAGACCTACTTCTTTCTCAAACTGAATACGCTCGTCGGTATTCATCATCTTCCAGTTGGTCTGTGCCAACTCAGAGAAACCATACTGTGCACGGAGCGTAATCTTCGCCTTGTCCATTGCCAAGCCTCGCTTGGAAGTGATGACAACCACACCATTGGCAGCACGTGCACCATAGATTGAGGTAGAAGAGGCATCTTTCAATACAGAGATACTTTCGATGTCGTTAGGACTCAAGGTATTGAAATCAGAACTTGAGATTGGCACGCCGTCGAGGATAAAGAGTGGCGACTTGCCGGAGTTGATAGAGTTGGTACCACGAATCTGGAAGGTAGCCGCCTTGCTAGGTTCACCCGAAGAAGAGATGACCTGCAAACCAGTACTCTGTCCCTGCAAAGCTTGGTCGAAGCTTGCCGCCGGCACATTTTCTATCTTTTCAGACTTTACGGCAGACACGGAACCCGCAATGGTTCCCTTCTTTCTCACGCCATACGCCACCACAACCACTTCATCCATCATCTTGGAATCCGAAGCAAGGGTGATGTTGAGCGTATTTGTCTGCGCTTTCACAACGTGCTTCTGCGTTACGCATCCCACATACGAGTAGGCAAGCGTAGCCTTCGAAGCACCCTTAATTTCGATGGTATAGTTACCGTCAATATCGGTCACTACGCCATTTGATGTTCCCTCTTGCATAATGGTCACACCAATCATCGGTTCGTTGTCATCAGCAGACACGACTGTACCCTTGACGCTGAAGCTCTGCGCCAAGACCGATTGGATAGACAACAATACAAGTGAGACAAGTAAAAGAGTTAATCTTCTCATCCTTGTTTGTTTCAAGTTTATTAATTAATAATTATTATTTTTTTCTCATTTTTTTCTCGTTTGGTAAAAGCCGAAAGCACTCAGGGCGACTCTTCGCCCCTCCATTTATACATTCTTTCACTAAAATGCATGCATGGAAATACCTATTTAACTTAAATCGGTGCAAAATTACGAATATTTTCTTATTTACCCAAGATAATCGTTTAAAATTTAAATAATTAACACGAAATATCTATGTTTTTTAGCATATTTGCTCATAAATTTAGTTAATTGTTGAATTTTTGTCACTTCCAGTTACAATTTTCAAAAAATATTCATTACCTTTGCGGCGACAAGAGAGAAGATTGGTAACTTTTAGATAAAACCCTAACTACCGCCATTCTTCGGTTTATTAACAATTAATATATATAAAGTATGAGAAAAACTTTACTTTTTGCAGCCGCATTGTGCCTCTCGGCTTCTGCAATGGCACAGACTTTCGAAAAACCGCTGTCAGTGTCACCAGGCAACAACATTTACAGTGCTCCCCAAGCAGGTGATGTTTACTGGAAATTTACAGCCGACCAGGACTACATCGCAACAGTTGGCTTCTATGACGGAGGTGAGCATCCTTCAGTAGCAATTCTTAAGGATGAAACTACCAAGCCAACAAACATCGGCGGCACATTCACACCTGATTATGACGGCAAAATCTATGCCTTTGAAAAGGGCAAGACCTACTACTTCATTCTGAAGGCAAAAGGTGCCGCAGAATTAGGATTCACCCTAAAATTGGAAGCCACCAAGAATATAGGTAAAGGACTTACTGAAGCTGATCCGTTAGAAATCAAACTGGGCGAAACTCAGGTTATCGGTAACCCTGCATACGAAGGAACAGGCACCATCAACTCTTATGCCACTTATAAGGCTGAGAAAGACGGACAGCTGCAGATCAAGACAGAACAGAGCGCTTACAAGGCAACTGTAAATGGTACCGTCATTTCTGCTGTAACAGAAAACGGAAAGAAGATATTCAAATTCAAGACCGAAAAGGGTCAAGTTTACAACATCAGTTTCCAACTCACTATCCCAGTTGCCATCATTACATCAGAAGTGGTAGATGTAAAGGAAGGCTCTTTTGACATGCCATACGTACTGAAGGAAGGCGAGAACACAATTCCTGCCGAAGCCGGCAAGTATTACTTCAGCTATGCACTTACCAAGAAGGGCTATCTCAAGATTTCCAGCGACGAAAAGATTGAGGGTGGCAAGTTGAGCGTTTACAGAAACCAGTTTAGCGCAAAATCTGAATCAAATCCTGTGGTAGAGTCTGCTACAGGCTCTTTCGATGTACGCACAGAGATTGCATCTATTAATGGCACCTATTATATTGTAGTCAACAAGACTACAAAAACAGAGAATCCAAGCACCTTCAAGATGCAGATGGAAGACTACCAGGCGGGCGAGACTGCAGATACAGCCATCCCTGTTGCCGTAAACGAAACAGCTACTGCCGTCACATTGCCAGGAGCCAAGGGTAAGTATTTCTATACCTTCACTGTTCCTGCCAACACAAAGAAGCTCCTCACCGTTGAGTCACCTGCAGCTTTGAGCGCGGGCACTTCTGCCTACGTTAACACCTCAGCAGGAACATATGGTGCAACCAATATGGAGTACCAGATTATCAAGAGAGATGTAAACAGCACAAGAGAGCAGAAATACTATCTGGTTGTCACATCCAATGAGTCTGCTCCGCTTACCCTCAACATCAGGTATGCAGATGTAGAAAAGGGTTCGCTGATTACTGAAGCTAAGGACGCTGTACTTGGTAGCAACACCATCGATTTCAATGGTGCAGAATATTATACCTACAAGGCAACAAAGAACTGTAAGCTTGCTGTAACTGTAGAAGACGGCGTAACTGTTACCTTCCCAAAGAACACATCAGGTTACGGCTCATACGATGTTTCCCAGAAGGACAACACATACAGTATCCAGGCTACTTCAGGCAAGGTATACTACATCGCCCTCAAGAACGTAAAGAAGGCTTCTACCTTTACATTGGCAGAGACGAAGTTTGATGCTGGTGAGGTTCGCGAGAACCCTATAGTCATGACTGGCGACTCTTATACTCTGGGCGAGAATGCAAGCAATCTTTGGTTGAAATATGTGGTAACCGAGACTGGCGTGATAGAATTCTCCAGCGATGCTCCTTTCTCATGGTCAAACAGCATCGGCATTGTCAAGAACGACGGTAAGGCTCCTGTCAGCATGGCAGACCAGATTCAGGACGAGTCAACCTTAGACCAGGTTGACCCAAAGCGTAGCAACGTATATCATTCTGTATTCTCTGCCAAGAAGGGTGACGCTTTGTATATCCAGGTTAATATAGAAGGTGATGCAACAGGCAAGAAGTTGACTCTTACCCAGCGTGCTTCAAAGCCAGGAGAAACCATCGACAACCCTATCGAAATCAAGAAGGGTGAAACTCTGGATGTATCTAAGGCAAGCCTCAACAATCCTATCTGGGTGAAAGCAAGACTCACCAAGGGCAAGAACGAATTCCAGAGTGCCGGTAATGGCTATTTCACACCACAGAAGTCATGTCACCTTTCAGGTGATGGTATTAGCTATGATGGAAGTGCCATCCAGTGGACCGACAATTCATTCATCGAGGAAGCAAAAGTGGAAGAGGATTTCATCTTCATGGTTTCTTATGCAGAAGGCAGAGCAAAGGTGAAGTTCGTAGATAATAATACCGATGGCATCAGCCGCATCGAGCTGATACCTGACAGTGCACCAGCCATCTATACCATCAATGGTACCAAGATCAACAGCATCACTGGAAGCGGTGTTTACATCATTAAGTCGAATGGTAAGACCAAGAAGGTTGTTATCAAGAAGTAATCTTTCTGATTGATTCAATCAGAGAATATATCACAAGAAGAGGGGTGTGTCATGGACTTATGGCACACCCTCTTTTTTTGTTTCTATACAGCCGTTTTCATAAAGCTGAAATTACGTCCCGACGTATCTTGTACTACGTCCGGACGTATCTTTTGCTGCGTCGGGACGTAGCAAATGCTACATCGGGACGCATTTTTTACTGCATCAGAACGTATTTTTCTTCCCTTGTTGCCAGTAAAATTGCAAAAAAACGATTGAAAAAGCCTAATATTGAACCGAAAAAGCAGTGTTTTTGCTCAATATCTTTTTAGTTTTCGCCCAAAAATCCCCCAAAAACACCGATATTTTGCTGATTTTATGCCAAAAGTGGTAATAGGTGGCAATAAAGTGACAATAAAAACACCCCTTATTACCACCCGTTATTCGCTTATAATCAAAGAGTTAAGACGAGCGTGGCAAATGTGACATTAAATTAGAAAAAAATACACATGTAATGCTACAGAATATTGATATAGCTCAATCAGCTAACTCAAATAGTTCAGTAAGCTAACTCAAGTAGCTCAATCAGCTAACTCAAGTGGCTCCATCAGCAGATGCAGATAGCTCTATAAGCTGATGCAGATAGCTCTATAAGCTAACTCAAGTAGCTCAATCAGCTGACTCAAGTAGCTCTGTCAACTTACTCAAGTAGCTCAGTCAGCTGACGCAGATATCTCGACAAGCCGAAGGATACGTCTCCGTTAGCCTACGGAGTCGTATCCGTAACCCGACGGAGTTATATCCTTAACCCAATGCAGTCATATTCTTAACCCCACGCAGCCATATCTGTAGGCAAACGGAAGCACATCATTTATTTACCTTTTAACCTTCATGTATTCCGTAGGAGTCATGCCATACTCCTTGGAGAAGCATTTGGAGAAATAGCTGCTGTTGGAAAAACCAACGGTATACATCACCTCGGAAACACTGAACTTACCCTGGCTCAGGAGCTCGGCTGCACGCTTCATACGCATCTCACGGATATACTCTACAGGCGTACGACCCGTTATCGCCTTCGTCTTGCGATACAGCTGCTTGCCGCCTATGCCTATCACATCCTGCAACATCGAAACATTGAAGTCGGAATCAATCATGTGCTTCTCTATCGCCTCATTGATCTCTTCGAGCAGACGCTTATCTGCCGTATCCAACTCGCTGACATTTACTTCCTTCTTTTCCTCTTCAGAAGACTCAGAGCGTGCAGGAACTGGTTCTGAGGATGATGACTCAGGCTCAGATTCAGGCGAAGCGGATAACCCTGTGGCAACAGTTGATGGCTTCTCTGGTATCTTCACGTTCAGGTAGCGGACCATCAGAGCGGTTACCTCATCGAACGAATGATGAGCTACGGCAGCCTTCAAATCTTCCGTCAAACGGTTGAAGAAGTCCATACGCATCTGTACCTGTTCCAATACCTCAGCCTTCTGCTTCTGGGCATCAGCCAGTTCCTTACGCAGGAAATACCAGCTTACCAGCCATGCCACAAACACGATGAGCGCTGTAACATAGAAGAGTTTGCACCACCAGGAGAGATACCAAGGCGGCAGGACGGAGATGTCGAGCGAATAAACCTCGGCGGCTATCTTGCCTTCACCATCCACGGCATGAACCGTAAGATGATAATCGCCATAAGACAAGCCGTTATAGGTGATATCGATATTGCCGGAGTTCAGATAATGCCAGTCGTGGTCGCTGCCTTCGAGTTTGTAAGCATAAACGGCTGAAGGATGATCAGCAAAAGGAAGGTCGGTGAGCTGCAGGGTGAAGTTGTTCTCATCACTCTTCAGTTCCAGAATTTCTCCACGCTCCTCACGAGCCTCTCCGTTCACGATGATTCCTGCCAGCATCAGACGGGTAAACTGCTTAGGCTTCTGCGCAACATCAGAGCTGATTGCCACATAGCCGTCATTGCCACCCATCATTACCTGATGAGTCTGCCTGCTGTAACAGATGGTAAGTGGCACGATAGAAGGAATCACGAAGCGCTGGCTCTCGCCCTGAGGGTCGATTACGCAGCATTCATTGCCCGATACTACCCATATCTTGCCTTCTACATCGCACATGGTACTAACCTTGCCACCAATCTGCCATGTCTTGGAAGAAAAGCTGTTACCCAGCACAGAACCGGCTGCATAATAACAGGTTACCGAACTGTTATCACCCATCCAGATATTGCCCTTGCTGTCTGCCATCAGATAGTTGACAACATCTGAGTTAGCTACCTGCACCACCTTCATATTGTTCGGATTGATGCAATCGAGACGGTTATAGGTAGAAACCCAAATCCTACCCTTTCCATCCATCACCATCTGACCTACATGCAGACCGGAGAGTGCATTCTTTCCCTTGTCAGAGAAATGCCAGTCGGCAATGGTCTTGCCGCCCAGCAGAGCCGCCTTATCCATCACGAAGACACCGCCCTGATAAGAGCCCATCCATATCCTGCCCTTCTGGTCCTGGAGAATATCATAAGCCCAGGCGGTAGAATATTTGCCACTCTTATCGTAGACGATGAAGTTACGCATCTGATGAGAACTGCGGTCATAGAAGTTGATGCCATGGTCGGTACAGATCCAGACATCGCCGTCATGGTCTTCATAAATCTTGCGTACACGGTTATGACTCAGCGGGAAGGCAGAGCTGTTCTGCTTGTACCATGCCACATTCTGATAGCCTTCAGCATTCCGGGTGAAACGAATCAGACCGTTGGTACCACCCATCCACCATTCGCCGTTACGGGTCTGGAGCATGGCATGGAGACAGTTGCCCTCACCCGACATCGTAATCTTATCGAGCGATACATAGCGGTAATAGGTATGGGTAGTGAGACGGGAGAGTCCATTGTCAGTACCCACCCATACATTCTGCCATTTATCTACAAAGCAAGCCCAGACGATGTTGTTAGGAATAGAAGCATCATCGCGGGAATCGTGGATATAATGGGTGATGGCATTGGAGAGTGCCATCTGATAGAGTCCGTTATCGGTTCCGATATAGAGATTGCCGGCAGCATCGGCAGAGAGACATTTGATGGAATTGCCGTTGAGAGCAGGAATCTGGGAGAAGTTCCTGAGCTGCAGATCGGCACAATAGAGAGCACCCTCGGTACCAATCCAGTAGCATCGGCGCTTGGCGTCATAGGCAAGCGCATTGACCAGCGGCTGTTCTCCGGCACGGAGCGGAATCAGTCTGCTGCCGAGATGCAGCCCGGCAAGCGAACCTACGAGCAAGCCTTTCGGGGTAGAGAGCAAGGCATAGACATCGCCCCCGAAGTCAGTCTTACCGCCCTTCATATCGAGCACACGGAGTTCCTTCAGCTGCCTGCGCTTCGTCTCATCAGCAAAAGCCTTCATGGCTGGTGTTTCGGCATATTGATAAGATTGCGTATCAAATTTCAGGATGCCGTTGCCGGTAGCCAGATAGAGCATTCTGCCCTCGAAACCGAGCGCATTGACACGCGTATTGCTGAAAGTATGTTCCTGAAAATGGCGGTAGCCATGATAACCATCATAGCTGTAAAGACCATTGTCGGTTCCGAGCCATATCATTCCATCACTGTCCTGGGTAATGGCACAAACTGTCTGAGCACCTTCCAATGAGGTGTTGACGAAACGCTGCGCATGGATGGCGAGCGAAACAAAGAGCATAGCAATTGCCATGCTGATGCGGTATATAGGTTTTGTTGACTTTTTCATGCGTGCAAATTTACACAATATTCATGATAATGCCAAAAAAAATCGGAGGAAAATCATAAAAAAATCATGAAGTTAAAGGAGTTAAGGAAGTTAAGGAGTTAAGACGTATGTTTTGCTGCTTAAAAACTATGTCAAAAAGACTATTGTCTTAACTCCTCAGCGACCGTAGGGAGCGATAACTCCTTTAACTTCTTTAACTTCTGAACTTGCGAAACCTGAACATCTTATATTGCCTGAAGCGTAATCGACTTTTCGATATTTCGCTTGCTGTCTTTTACCTTCAGGATGATGTCGCCCTTCTGCTTGCTGCTCTGTACGATGACTACGAGTTTGCCGGAGAAGAGTTTCATCTGTGGCTGGGTGAACGGTTCGAGCGATGTGGCATCGCCGTTGCAGGCTGCCTTGAAAGTGCCGGCACCACTCACCTCGAAGGTCAGTTCGTCATCGGCAAGCGGACATTCATTACCGTCCTTATCCTGCAGACTCACGGTGATGAAGGCAAGGTCGTTGCCATCGGCATTCAGAAGTACATTGTGCTCATCGGTACAGCCTTCTACCATGCAGTCAATAGGCTCATGGTCAGGTGTTTCTACACTGAACTTCATCTGTGCAGGCTCGCCGGCAGTACGCTTCACGTCCTCGCCAACCTTATCGCCATACTGGTTGTAAGTTACCACACGAATCTCGCCTGGTTCATACTTCACATTGTTCCAGCGGAGGCGATAGCGGTCCAACCGGCTTGACTTGTCCTTGCGCACTCTGCCCTGGCTCTTGCCATTTACGAAAAGCTCGCCTTCCACACCATCGGTGTAGCAATATACAGGGGTAACCTGTCCTTCCCTGCCCTTCCAGTTCCAGTGAGGAAGAAGATGGGTGGTATGCTGCTGCTCGTTCCAGCGGGCACGATACATATAGTAACGGTCCTTAGGAAGTCCGGCAAGGTCGCAGATGCCGAAGTAGCTGCTGCGGCTTGGCCAGTAGGTATCGTACGGAGTAGGCTCGCCCAGATAGTCGTAACCGGTCCATACAAACTCACCGATTACCCAACTGTAGTCATCCTGCATCTTCCAGTCATCATCAGGAAGATTGCTCCAGGAACAGTATTCCGTATCATAGCTTGAGCACTGACCATCAGGATAGGTAGCCTTATCACTTACCACTACCGGGAACTTGTACACGCCACGGGAGCTGACCGTAGAGGCGGTTTCTGAACCGAGGAGGAAACCCTGAGGCAACTGCTCAATATTCTTATAATACTTATGTACGCGATAATTGAAGCCCGGAACGTCCATGGTCTGGGCAAAGCCGCTCTTCAAGGCATCTTCTGCCCTATCCATGCCCTGGGTTACAGGACGGGAAGGGTCGTACTGGTGACAGATATCCTGCAGATGCTTGGCTATCTGTACACCCTCCTGACTCCACTGCTCAGGAATCTCGTTACCGATGCTCCACATCACGATGCTAGGATGGTTGCGGTGATGCTTTACCAGATTGATGATATCCTTATCGCTCCACTCCTTGAAGTACTTGGCGTAGCCGTTCTTGCATTTAGGATAAATCCACATATCGAAACTCTCTGCCATGACCATCATACCGAGGGAATCGCAGAGTTCCATCTGCTGGGTAGAAGGCATGTTGTGGGCAGTACGGATGGCATCGCAACCCATCTGCTTCATCATCTTGATCTGGCGGATGAGGGCTGCCTTGTTCTCTGCTGCTCCCAACGGACCGAGGTCGTGGTGCAGACAGACACCTTTCAGTTTACGGGTAACACCATTGAGTTGGAAACCATAATCCTTGGATACGGTGATGGTACGGATACCTGTTTTCAGGGTCTGCACATCAGCCACCTTCTTTCCTTCATATCGGATAAGCTTTACCTGATAGAGGTAAGGAGATTCCGGAGACCAGAGCTGAGGATTCGCTACCTTCAGAGTAGTCTTGATTTCAGGGGTTGCACCCGATACGGTCTGCTCGGCAACCTTCTTGCCAGCCTCATCCAACAGGGCTATGACGGTCTTGCCCGACTTACCAGCCTTGCCTTCGAGGAGCGCATTTACTTCTACTTCAGCCTCCTGCTTATCAGCCTTCAGGGTACGCACGAAGGTATCCCAGGTAGAGAAGTTTTCGTTGCCATAGAGTTCTACGGAAACCGGACGGTAAAGACCGCCTCCCGGATACCAACGGCTGCTCTCCTCTACATTATTAAGATGTACCTCGATGAGATTACTCTTACCAAACTGGATGAAAGGTGTGATGTCGATGCGGAAGGCATTGTAGCCGTAAGCCCACTTGCCTGCCTCCTTGCCATTGACGCTGACAACAGGCTGGCTCATGGCACCGTCGAAGACGAGTACGGCACGCTTATAGCCCTTAGGAGCCGTCCAGTTCATCTTATACATACCCTCACCTATCCAAGGCAGCGCACCCGAACGTCCCGACTTCTCGGTCTTTTCGGTTTCGCCATTCTGCTCGATGGCCACCATCTGCAGGTCCCATTTCTTATCGAAAGGTCCCGAGATAGCCCAATCGTGCGGAACAGCTACCTGCTGCCACGCCTTGCCATCACGGGAGAAGTCCCATGAAGGCAGGTTGATAACCTTTCTGCTCTGCGCCTGGCACAGCGTAGTGAGTGCCAGGGCTAGAGTCATGAAAGTAATACTTCTCTTGATCATATTGCTATTTAATTTTCTTATTTATATGCATCGAATACGGCAGTTGGTTTGCCGCTGTTGTCGAAGGCACCCTTGGTATATGCAGACCAACCCAAAGTAGTATAGTTGGCTGGTTTCCAGTTGTTGTAAACTTCTGGTTCCCAATAGAAGATACCCTCGCAGGTAGAAATATTCTTGCAGCCATCCACCATCTTCTTCATCATTGGCGCAGCCTGGTCAGAGCCCCACCACATACCGATTTCTGAGATGATGACATGGCAGTTGTACTGTTCTGATAAAGTCTTAATATTATTCAGACAATTGGTGGTTAAATCCTGCCAATTGTTATCTTCTGGATAAAGTGACATGCCGATGACATCCCATTTTCCACCCTTCTTCTTCAATTCACCAAAGAGCCAGGTATAACGTCCGAGGTTATTACCCTCATCCACGTGCACGATGACTTTAGCTTGTGGATAAACCGCCTTAACAGCATCATAACCGGCGTTGATATAAGCTGCAAAATTGGCTGCATTCTTAGATACCTGACCGGTTACAGCCTCATCGCTGTTGAAGAGCATTCCGTCGCGGGTTTCATTGCCCACCTGCACCCACTCTACGTTGGTTACACCTTTATCCTTCAGGGCTTTCAACACATCCTTGGTATGATCAGCCACAGCCTGTTTCATCTGCTCGGCAGTATACCCCTGCCATGCAGCAGGAACTTTCTGGTTGCCCGGGTCAGCCCAGGTATCAGAATAGTGGAAGTCAATCATCAGACGGAAGCCGAGCTGCTGAGCTCGCCAAGCCTTGGCGATGACATCATTTTTGCCACACCAGCCACCTTCCGGATTTACCCAGACACGCAGACGGATAGAATTGGTTCCCTCTTCGCGAAGGAGCTTCATGCATTCTGTTGCCTTGCCATTCTGATTATAGAATTTCACATCATTCTTCTCCATCTCTGTGAGCCAACTTACATCGGCGCCCTTGGCGAAGCCGCTCATATCGTATGTTTTCTCCTGCTCGTGAACAGTAGAATCGTCGCTGCTGCAACTTGTTCCCGTAATAGAGAACAAGAGCGCTGTAGCCAGCAACATGGCTTTTCCAAATATATTTTTCATTGCTATTTTTCTTATTAATTATTCATATTTCCATGTCATGGTGTTGAGGTCGGCGGTAACCGTAACTTCACCACCAGTTACATCATCCTTGAACCAAATGTCCCAACAGTCACCTGCAGTAGATAAATTAAAGAGATTGTCTGGAACAGAGCCATACCAAGTCTGCTTGTCGTCCTTGTTTTCACCTACGAAGATAAATCGGAAGTTCTCCCAAGCAGTTGGCTTGTACTTGCAGGTATAAACACCATCGCTCACCTTGCTCATCACGGCAAGAAGGGTGTTACCGTCCTTAGAGAACATGCAGAGGGTATTGCTTGCCTCTGGCTCTGGAGTTGTCTGGTCGCCCTCAACGATGGTATATTCCAACTGACTGTGCTCACCAACCTTCACGGTTATGGTATAAGTACCCGCCTTGGCAATATTCACGCTGCCAGCACTTTCAGAGTCAGTCATCTTGCCATCAGCCAAAGTATAGTTCATGGTCTTCACCACAGCTGCAGCATCATCTGTACCTGTAGCCTTGCTGTACTCAGCGCCTGTAGCTACGATGCTGACTGGAGTATTATCGGCTGTAGTTGTAATGACCTTGGTCCAAGCATAGTTAGGAGCATCATAAGTCATATCTTCACCATTCAGTTGCATCGTCTTGATGTAGGTTGGCTTGAATTCCTTAGCCTTTGTATCTACTACTGTATAATAAATACCTGTCTGTCCAGGGAACCAGAAATTCCATGCCGACTCCGTATTATCCATTTCGTACACATGACCATCCTGTCCTACATTACCCCAAATGGTACCATCGTTTTCCTTACCCCAGAAGTTGAGCCAAGAAGAAGCATTCATATAGCCGGAATAAACTCCATCAGAGTTTGGAGAATAAAGATAGGTCAGTGGGTGGTCCACATCCGTTTTCTCTTTCAGGATATTGATATAGCTCATATCAATGAGGTATGGAGTAACCTTTACCTGGCAGACATTGCTGTAAGCGGCATCAAGATTACTACCCATCAGACTCTTGATACGGAAATAGAGAGGTGAACTCACATCAGGAGACAAGCCGAGATCCTTGGCTGCAGCATTGAGGTCAGCACCGGTGAAAGCCTTGGAAAGGTCGGTTACGGTGTATTCCTTTTCTGAAGTAAAGTTCTCTGAGGCTGATACCTGCAGATAAGTTTTCAGCACTCCACTGCCCGCAGGCTTGGTTTCATCGCTCGAAAGCAAGGTAGGATTCTGCCAAGCCAACGAGAGGACAACGTCCTTACTGTTATCTACAGACAGCTTCACATCGGATGCCGATGCCATCAGATCGGATGCCTTGAAGCCATCCAGATATATCTTGTCGCCACTCTCGTCGCAACTCACCAGGGCGGTGAGTGCGCAGAGAAGCATCATCAGGTTTCTAAATATCTTTTTCATTCTTTTATCCTATTAATAGTTGTCGTTATGAAGATTTGGATTTGCGGTAAGCTCGGTGTTAGGGATTGGATAGATGTTGTACTTGCTATCCACTGCCTGTCCGTCGTGAGTTCCACCCTTCCACTGCCAGATATACTTGCTGGTAGTGAACTCGCCAAAGCGAATCAGGTCGGTGCGGCGATAGCCCTCATGATAGAGTTCACGGGCACGCTCATCGAGGATGAACTGGAGGAAGGCATCGTCATTGGCAAAATTGCTAGACCAAACATCAGAAGCATTAGAGCGTTCACGAAGCTGGTTGATCCAATAGATAGCGCCCTGCTTGCGGGAAGCAATCACGGTTGGATCTGCAGCATCGCTACCACCAGCCCAGTTATCCCAGTCACCACCAGTACGAACCACACACTCTGCATACATCAGATAAACATCTGCAAGACGGAAGAGAGGGAAATCGGTATCAACACCATCATTGTCTGTATTGGATGCCGTAGTACCATCATCCTTCAGATTACTCCACTTCTCAGAAAGATAGCCGGCGGTTTCATCGGTCATGCTGGTTACATCCTTGCTCTGACCGTTGGTGAAGAACTTGCAACGCTTGTCGCCACTGCCGTCGATATCGGTCTGGGTGAACTTATCCACGAACTCCGGACGAAGACGGAACTCGCCCCAGCCCTTGGTTACACCGAAGTCGGCTACATTCTGGTTGGCATTCGACATACTCACCTGTCCGCAAATCAGATAGGTAGATGATCCCCAGCTTACGGTATGCTCTGCGCTTACCGGCAAGGCGAAGATAATCTCGTTGGTACGCTTGTCGTTATCTGCATTGAAGAGCTTGCTGTAATCAGACTCCAAAGAGTAGCCCATATTCATCACCTTCTCGCAAGCCTCCTTACATTCAGCATATTTAGCAACGCCGGTATAAACCTCGCTGTTCAGATAAAGCTTGGCAAGCAAGGTATAGGCAGCGCCCTGAGAAGCCTGACCGTAAGGACAGGTAGAAGCAGGAAGCATATCACCTACACAATCCTTCAACTCGCTCTCAATATAATCGAATGTCTGCTGAGGAGTATAACGAGGAGGAATGTAGCTGCCCACAGGATCATTCTCTGTCACCATCGGAATGTTGCGATAGAAATCGAGGGCATGGTAATAGAACAGAGCACGCATAAAACGGACTTCTGCCTTATACTCCTTCATCTTCTCTGCATCAGCACCTGAGAAACTGGCACTGTTGGCATTGCGCAGGAACTCGTTGCAGAGGGCGATGTTGTAGTAGATACGATAATACATATCTGATACCCAGGCATCATTGGCATCCCAGGAGAGATAAGTAAGACCCGTAGTCTGCTCACCTGTCAGCCAGGTAGAGGCAAATTCATCGGTACCACACTCCTGCATATTGATAAACATACGCATGTAATCGAAACCACTACCATTGTTCAATACGGATTCCATATCCTTGTTGTCGCCGCCCTTGCCCTGACCGCTAGTCACCATGGCAGCATAAATCTTACCCAGCACAGCCTCGTAATTGGCAAGCGAGGTATAAACATCCTTAGAGGTTGTCTCTGTATGAGGATATTGGTCGAGATCGGAAACACAGCTGGTTGTGCCTGTCAGCACCGCTGTTCCCATCATCATACTATATAATATATTCTTAAGTTTCATTGTTATCTGTTTTGATTGTTAGAACTGAAGTCCGAGGCTTACTGAGTAAGTGCGAGGACGTGGATAGAATGAGTTGTCCATTCCGTTTGGCACCTCAGGATCTGTACCAGAGTAACTGGTAATGGTGAATACATTCTGTACCATTGCAGATACGGTGAGCGAAGCCCACTTGTTGATCTTGCCTACGTTGTAGCTCAAACTCAGGTTGTCGAGTTTCAGGAACGAAGCATTCTCTACATAGTAATCTGAGAGATACTGACGGGTCTTGAAACCTGTCTTCAGGAAACTTGTATTGAGGTTGTTGAGCTGTGAGTTGTTGTAGCTTACTGTCTCGAAAGCACCTGTACTCATACCCATGCCGTTGTATACATAGTTGTCGATGTTGGCACGGAAACTCATACCGAGAGTCAGCTGCTTGTATCTCAGGGATGTGCTCAAGCCCATGATGTACTTAGGGGCTGGAGAGTGATAGCGGTAGAGATCGGCATCATTGATTTCGCCATCGTTGTTGAGATCGGCATAAGCTCCCTCGATTGGCTTGCCTGTCTTAGAGTCGTAGAGCTGATGATATACATAGAACATGTATGGCTCATATCCCTCAGAGAGTACCTGGAACTGGTAAGCATCGATAGATGGACCTACCTTCACATTGGTCTGGCTTCCACCCTTTGTCAATGAAAGGTTCTTCACCTTCATGTTCTGCCAGGTAAAGTTGTAGCTCAGGTTCCACTCCCAGTCCTTGGTCTGGATAGGGGTTGCATTCAGAGAAATCTCGATACCCTTGCTGTCTACATTACCTACGTTGGTAAGGATAGTCTTTGAGAAGTTGGTACCTGCTGCTGTTGGTACTGATGCCAGCAGGTCCTTGGTCTTACGGGTATAGAAATCGATGGCACCACCGATACGGCCATCCAGGAATCCGAAATCAAGACCGAAGTTCCAGGAGGTTGTAGTCTCCCACTTCAAGTCTGATACGTATGCCTCAGGACGGTAAGTATTGATATACTGTCCGTTGATGAATGCTTCGGCACCTGTCACGCTGTAGGTATAAACCGGCAGATAGTTGTAGTTGCCGATGCCTTCCTGCTGACCGGTAACACCATAGCTGGCACGGAGTTTCAAGTTAGAAAGTACCTTCTGGTTCTTCAACCAAGGCTCTTCTGTCAAAGTCCAGCCCAAAGCAACAGATGGGAAAGTACCCCAACGGGTATCCTTAGAGAAACGGGAAGATGCGTCTCGACGAACGGTTGCCGTCAGGAGATACTTACCATCGAATGAATAGTTGATACGTCCGTAATATGACAACATTACATGACGGTAATCTGATGCCTTTACGGTTGACAGGTTTGTGCCTGCCGCACTTTTGGTATAATAAAGAGGTGTAGTACTCTTCCAGTACTGGTAGTCGTAACCGGCTGTCAGATCTACATTACTCTTGATATCTTCGAAATACTTCGCATAGTTGGCATAGAGGGTAAGCAAGCGGTTCTCGTTCTTCTGAGGGCCATACTTATAATCGCTACCGCCCAAAGACTCATCCTTGTTGTAGCTCTGTGCTGCATAGACAGGGACATGAATGGTTCCATCGCCCTTGGCATAGTCAGCACCCACGGTAGCATGGAGCTTGAGGTCTGGCAGGAAATGAACCTTGTAATCTACATCCATCGAACCGATGAAGCGGCTTACCTTACTCTTTGAATCATACAGATCAACCAGACCGCGAGGGTTTCTTACACCGGCATTCACTGGATAGCCATCAGCATCGAGTGCCTCATTATAGCCACCATACTTGTCGTTACCGGAATAAACCGGGATGGTTGGGTTGAATGTGGCAGCTGCCCAAACGGCACCACCATTATTGAATGAGTTGTTATTGAGGGTTCCCTTGGCATTGATGGTCAACTTCAGGTGATCCTGGAAGAAGCTAGGAGTCAACACTACGTTACCTGTCCAGCGCTCTACATTGTCCTTGCGAACCAGACCGCTCTGGTTATAATAGCCTACAGACACACGGAAAGGCAACCACTTGTCGATGCTGCCGCTCACGCTGAGGTTATTATCGGTACCGAAAGCGGTACGGTAAACCTCATCGTTCCAGTCGGTATTGGCAGTACCGAGCAATGACTTCTGGTTAGCGCTACCATACTGGTTGATAACATTCACGAATTCATCACGGCTGAGCATATCCACCATCTGCGCACGGGTCTGGAGACTGTTGGTGGTATTGAAGTTCACCTTTACAGCACCCTGCTGTCCCTTCTTGGTGGTAATGATGATGACACCGTTAGATGCACGGGAACCATAGATGGCTGTAGAAGAAGCATCCTTCAATACAGTCATGCTCTCGATATCAGAAGGATTGATCATGCTGAGGAAGTTGCTACTGTTACCAGAGATACCACCCTGCTCCAATGGCACACCATCGAGCACGATAAGAGGGTCGTTGCTGGCATTCAGAGAGGCACCACCACGCACACGGATGGTACTACCGGCAGAGGCAGAACCACTGTTGGACATAATCTGTACACCCGAAACCTTACCATTGATCAACTGTTCTGGAGAAGAAACGAGACCTTTGTTAAAGTCCTTTGATTTCACGGTAGCCACGGAACCAGTAAGGTCGCTCTTTCTCGCTGTACCATATCCGATGACCACGACATCAGCCAGCGCCTTGCTGTCGGATTCGAGTTTCACCTTCATATTGTCAGAGATAGAGAGTACCTTATCAATATAACCGATATAAGATACCTTGATCTTCTTGGCTGAAGAAGATACCTGAAGACTGAAGTTACCGTCAAAATCAGTAACCGTACCGCCCTTTTCGCCTTCCACCATGACAGTGGCGCCAATCAGAGCCTCACCATTCTGCGCATCAGTCACCTCACCTTTGATGGTTCTTGTCTGCGCCATGAGTTGCAGACATCCGATGACCAACAATGCCACGAGAAGCAAACTTCTCTTTGCTAATTTCTGGATTGCTTTCATTGTTTTACTTTTAGGTTGCGTTTTACGTTTAAATGCGTTTGCGTTTAAAATTGTTTTCGGTTGCAAAAGTAGGGAAAAGAGAAGAAAACAGCAGATAGATTTAAGACAAAAATAAAGAAAAAACGGACAAAAGCGAATCTTTATCTAGCTTTTGTCCGTTTTGTCATTAAAGAGGCAGGAATCTTTATCGGATTCTCACCTGATAATTACCTTCTTCACGCTTACATGTCCATCAAGGCTCACCTTCCTGACGATATTGATTCCCTTCTGAGGTGCAGAAAGACGGGAACCAGCCAAATCATAATACTCGATGCGAGAGGAGCCGGTTTCTGCTAACATGTCGATATGGGAAATACCGGTTGTAGCACCTGCCATTACCTTTCCTTCTGCATCGTAGGTCTTAGCTGTGCTGTAATTCTTGATGGCATGATCGAATTCTGCTACATCTGCTGTAGGAATCTCATTGGTATAAGCCTTCCAGATTTCCACCTTACCTGCACCAGAATACTTCTCACAGATGGCAGGAACATCCACCGTCTTGTCGAGATAATGCTGGGTGTAAGTTGAAGTAGTTTGGGTAGGAACCCAATCGGTTTTTGTCACAGGATAAGACTTGCTAATCTTAGCACCATCAATATTGGTGTACCCCTCCATCAGGTTTTTGCAACCCTTATAAATACAATCGTACCCTTCGGCCTTAGAGATATTCAAGCTACCACCTCTATCTGAGCGGATAGGCGACTTCGTGTCTTCGAAATAGCAACCTTCTTCGTATGCCACAGCTCCTGTACGGATATCCCAGCCATCCTCGCAACCACGCATATAGTTATTATAATAATGTACATGACCACCACGCTGGAGAGGAAGACGGGAGCCTTCGATCTGATCAAAGAAATTATGATGGAAAGAGATGGTACGGCAGTTTTCATAAACATCTGAATCACCCTTACCCCACAAACAGCTCTTGTCATGATCATGGAAATAATTATAGCTGAATGTCATCCACTGTACATTATTCTTGCAGTCGAGCAAACCATCATAGCGGTCTTTATTGGCAGCACCACCATTGAAAAACTCACAATGATCTATCCAGATATGTCCACCCCAATTGGTCTTGGCACTTACCTTATCAGCCTGGATTCCGATACAGTCTGGGTCGCCCACTTCTACTTGTGCACCATCACGCCAAGCCACAATCTTATTCTCACCTGTCCTGAGCACAGGAACTCCCTTCATGGTGAAACGACAGTTACGAATAATAATGTTATCAACCGACTGCATCACGAAAGTGATATGAGAAAAGAGAGGAGCCTTGCCTGTTGTTGGGTTCACCACACCAATCAAAGTCTTGTTAGGAGCTATCATAATGCGCTCACCATAGACTGTCTCCACACCAGACTTTCCACTCTGGTCGTCAAGCAAACGACCGGTACTCAAATCATCCACATAGCACTTGATGCCTGTAGTAATATCATGATCTACGATAACAATGTATGGGTCTGCTGCCTGAAGATAAGCCTGCAGCTGAGAGAAGTTATCAGCCTTCACCACCTTACCACCGGCTCCGCCGGTAGTACCACCGGCACGATACCAATTAGTACCAGGAACACCTTCGTAGGCAGCGAAGCCATCTATAGAGAAGTCACGACCATCCTGGGTCTGTGCATTTGCCATCATTGAGAAGCCACAGAAGAAAGCTGAAGCCAATATGGTTTTACGGCAAGCAGCCTTGAACTGTGTAGAAAAAGTAGAGTTTGTTTGTTTCATTTTAGATAAGATTAGTTTTTGTTTCTTAAAAAAGGGCTGTCCTCTTCAAGAAAAGACAGCCCTTAAAATTATTATATACATCTTTCCCTCATTGGGTAAAACACATTCATTATTCTGTTACTGGGACAAGTTTGATGAGATATAAAGACTGAGAACCAGAACCAGCCTTGGCTATAGAATGATCACCAGCCTCAAGAGTTACAGAAACAATACCCTTGGTTGTATCACCTGTAACATCAGTACCATCAATCTTTAATTTTGCCTTTGCATCACCAGTATAACAAGTCATCTGCATTTTTGCTGTTGTCTTGAAAGATATTGATGTAGCTGATTCAATCTTACAATAAGCGTTATAAACGGTACCATCAATGGTTACACCAGTTGAATTGTTTCCATACTTACCATCAACAGTAAAGCTATCATTAGATGGTTTTGAACCAACAAAACTGCAAGTTACTGTACCCTCAATAGGAGTTACAGTGCTGCCACCTTCTGTACCACCAGTTGAGCCGCCAGTGCTACCACCTTCACCAGAACCTGTACCAGAGCCACCTGTCTCACCACCTTCTGTTGAGCCACCAGTAGAACCTGACTCGCCGCTTGAAGCGCTCTCATCACCGAAGATATTTACAAGACCTGTCTTGTAAGAAGAAAGAATATTATCGAGACCTGCGCAACGACCATAGTCTGCGTCATCTGTAGCATTATTGAATGTATAGTGAATATCACCCTGATTCAAACGACCAGCGCCATAGAAACCAGTAACCTTAGCAGGTACATCAACAGCTGCATCTGGAGTGTAAGCATACATCTTAGAAGCATCTGTATCGAAGTTGTTGTAAGAAGTGCCACCAGTCTTAGCTACAACTGAAGAAGGAACTGTCTCAGAAGGAGAAGCTACCTCATACGCGTCGAAGCTGGTATTGGAGTCCTTCCAAGTAATATAGCTGAAGTATTTGCTCTTCTCAGCAAAGATATTGCCATAAGCCTTCAATACACCACCAGCCTCACCAGAGAATGTTCCATCACCCTTGGCATCCGTACCCTGAAGAGAAATCATCATAGGATACTTGGTGTTACGGAAGTAGTTTGACTCAACAAATACGCTTGCGCCCATTGTCACACCTACACCATACTTAGCTACGCCATCATAGTAGTTGTTCCAGATATGAACAGAAGATGTACGTACACGTGGGTGACGAGAGTCTGAGTGGTCGAACCAGTTGTGGTGGTAGCAAATCAGGTTATCAACAGTTTCCTTCTTCATACCACAGAGGTTTGACTTACCTGTGTCGTGATAGTGGTTGTAAGAGAATGTGCAGAAAGAAGCACCATCCTTAGAGTCCAAAGAGCCATCACCCTTACCGTGGTCACCGCTACCCTTCTCACCATAGAAATAGTCGTTGTTGTGAACCCAGATGTGCTGAGTTCCCTTAATCTCCATGTTGTCGTTGCTTGAACCCTGGTTGAAGAAGGCCATATTACGAACCTCAACATTTGTACCATTGATGATTCCCAAGCCGAAGCCATTGAAACAAGCATCATCACCGATACCCTCGATGGTAACATTCATGACTGTAGTTTCGCTATTGCCTTTCAACAAAAGACCCTTCTGGTCAGTCTTAAGTTGGTCGCCAGCATCAGCAGTCTTAATTTCGCCAATAACGCGAACAGCAAGAGGAGTTTTATCCTGACCTTTCTGCTTTGCAAGAAGGATATCGCCAATACCTGTATATTCAACAGGTTTTTTACCATCGCTCAAAGAAGCCTTGATAGTCTTGAAAGTATTCTTTGTAACATAAAGAACCTTAGCACCTGCCTTCAAAGTACCATCATTGTTGTAAGCACCTACACCATCGCTGATACCCTTATGAGCAAAGCCCTGACGGTCGTAGTTGACAACCTTCAAGTTGTCGGCAATACCGTAAGCTGAAGTTTCTGCGCCACTAGCATCAACAGCAACAACCTTTAAAGAATAGTTACCAGCCTTCAAACCAACAATATCCACACGACCATAAGAACCGTAGTTGCGAACAAGCTGCTGGTCTACCTTGGTATAGTCAGCATACTGACCACCCTTTACATAAACATTGTAGCTTTTTGCATCAGAAAGCAGAGTCCACTTAGCGTAAGCACTTTCCTGCCATCCCTTGCTCTCTGTAATAGTGATACCCTTCTCGGTTACCTCACCACTCTCACCACGCTCTGCAGCCTTGGCAAAGCTCAATTCCTTTACTGTAGCATCGAACTCATCATTCTCTGCACCCGACTTAACAGGAACAACGATGGTCTTATCTCCCTCGAAAGTTACCTTGCTCAAATCTTCTGTATTATAATAGTTTACAGAACCACTGTTTGTAGTTACAAACATCTGATTCTTATAAGTATCACGGCTAACAGCATTGCTTACCTTATTAGATGCATCTGGGTCTACCGGTTCAGGAATTACAGCATTAGGATCCTTTACTGAAATACTGTAAATCAACATGCCACCATCAGTAGTAGTCAAAGTTACATTACCTGCCTCTGTAACAGTACCTGTACAAGTAGTCAGACTCGTAGACTTTGTAGCGAAACCGGTAATTCCACCAACATTGGCACTTGCATAAAGTCCACGGGATGTTTTGCTACTTGCCGTCTTGCAAACAACAGTTACAACCCAGTCTTTCTGAACATTAGGAATTGTTACAACAAGATTAGAACCATTCAACTCCAAATACTCACCATTATAGTTCAAGCGGATTTTACCGCTTTGGTTTGCAGGAGTACCACTGCTTGAAACTACAGCCGCACCACACTTAAAGAGCAAGCCCTTGGCAAAGTTCAATTCTGTACCATTGGCAGTTAAAGCTGCATTATCCAAAGCAGAAAGGAAATTGTAACGACCCTTTGTTGCATCATTATACCAATTGGTAGCATCAGCATTAATCAAAGCTACATCTGCATCACCGATGAATGGATCACGATCTGCAAAATTCCATGTCTGTGCCAAAGCTGCACTCAAACTCAGCAAGAGGAGTGCCAAAGTAAATACCATTTTCTTCATTTTGCGTTCCTCCTGTTTTACTTGATGATTACTTTCTTACCATTAATAATATACACGCCCTTAGACAAGCCCTGGAGGGAAGAACCTACACACTGGCCCTGAAGGTTATAAACCTTACCTTGCAATGACTGCTTAATGCCTTCTACCTGACTGATACCGGTAGTAGTGCTGTAGGAGAATGAAAGGGTTACGAGCGACATGTCCCCGTTATCAGATGTGTTATCTGCATAATGAAGAACGACATTGTCACCATCGAAGGTAATCTCTGTGACAGTCTTGTCTATGACCTGGCCATCAATCTTAACCGTCTGTTTGCTGCCGGCAAATACTGCCGTAGACAACATTCCAGCCAACAATAATAAATAAGCTTTTTTCATTTTAATGAATGTTTGTTAGATTAATTTTTTGGTTTGTTGTTGAATTTTACAATGCAAAAGTAGTGAAAAAAAAGCTATTATAAAACATCCTGGCGCATTTTTCTTACGCAAACGTTTTCATAAGTGTAAAATGGAGTATTATAAAAAAGGGCATAAAAAAAGACTGAATCCTGTTACGAAGATTCAGTCTCATAAAGAAGTGGTACCACCAGGAATCGAACCGGGGACACAAGGATTTTCAGTCCTTTGCTCTACCAACTGAGCTATGGCACCAACTTTCACAAATCGCGATTTATCATTTGCGGGTGCAAAGGTAATACTTTTTTCTGGTTCCTGCAAATTTTTCGGGAAATTTCTTTCAAAAAAAGATAAAAAAGTCTATTTTTGTTGGTATTATCCATTATTTAATGTACCTTTGCAGCAGAAATCGGGATTTAGCGCAGTTGGTAGCGCACGTCGTTCGGGACGATGAGGTCGCTGGTTCGAGTCCAGTAATCCCGACCAAAAGCCGTCTAATGTGCCTATACACAGGGGATTTGCCTTGGTCGTGGCCAAAATGGTCGGCGAAATTTCGGTATCACAAGAACTTAAAAATCCGTAAGCCTATGAAGTTTATAAAGGATTTTTTTTATATCAATTATCATGAACGGCGAGCATTACTCGTAATCCTGACCCTGCTCGTTGTCAGTACCACAATGATTTTCATTGTAGGTTCTAAAGAAACTATGCCATCAGAAAAACAACAAGCCCATAACGACAGTATCATCAGACATGCCACGCGGCAACAGCCAGGCTATTATGACGAAGGACTTCAGTCGAGTGAAGTATTCGCCTTTGACCCCAATACGGCAAGCCAATCTGATTTCCAACGGCTGGGACTGGAATCATGGCAAGCCAGAAACATCATCAAATACCGAAATAAAGGAGGTATCTTCAGGACACCTAGAGACTTTGCACGGGTTTACGGACTAACCAAGAAGCAATTCGAAAAACTGCTGCCCTTTATCAGAATTGGTAAAGACTACCAGCCGGCTGCCAACTTTTACCCAAGAGAAAGATACAACTACGGCTATCAAGAGACAGCTATAAGAACTAGAGAAGAAAGCAAGAAGGACAGTACCCAATACAGTTATCCACGAAAACTGAAAGAAGGTCAGTATATCAACATCAATTCGGCTGATACGACCGAACTACAGAAAATTCCCGGCATAGGCTCTTACTATGCCAGAAGCATCATCCGTTACAGAGAACGGTTAGGCGGTTTTGTTTCCATGAGCCAGATACAAGAAGTGGAAGGCGTGCCCGAGACAGCCCTCCACTATATGAATATTGATGCAAAACATATCCGGAAAATGAATGTCAACCAGCTCAGTTTAGCCGAACTGCGCAAACATCCTTATCTGGACTTTTACCAGGCAAAGGAAATCGTAAACTACCGCAGAACCCATGGTCCGCTGAGAAGTGTGAATGATTTGCGTCTTCTCAAAGACTTTCCACCTGCCGAAATAGAAAGAATCAAGCCGTATCTTGCCTACTAGGGGCAAGATAAAGCTAGCTTGCCTGTCTGCAAGTTTGCCGGTTTTGCTAAATGACACCAAACTGGTGCAGGAAGATAAGGAAAATACAGATTGGACAGATAAAACGGATGGTGAACAGGAAGACAGGGAAGAGAGTTCCCTTCAGGGTTCCCCAGTTGGTAAACTCATCACGCACAATCTTCTTTGGCACATACCATCCCAGGAACAGACAGGTGATGAATGAACTCAACGGCATGAGCAGCTGGGCAGTAAAGTTGTCACAATTGCTCAGGAAATCCTTACCGAAGAAACCCAAATCAGGTACGGCGCCCTGAGAGAGCGAGCAGAATACAGCTATGATGCAGCAAACGATGGTCTCGAACCAGGCTCCCTTGGCACGGCTTATCTTACCCTCCTCATAAATAAAGGCGGTACCTATCTCGTGCATCGAGATGGTAGAAGTCAGGGCTGCCAATACCAGCAAAGCATAGAACAACACCGAAATCACATAACCGACAACCGGCATGTTACCGAAAGCCTCCTGGAATACGTTTGGCAAGGTAATGAAGATGAGCGAAGGACCGCTGTCTGGCTGCACACCTACCGAGAAGGCTGCAGGGAATATCATCAAACCTGCCAATACGGCGATTACCGTATCAATGGTCACAATCTGAGTAGCAGACTTCAAGAGATTGGTCTGTCTGTTGAAGTAAGAGGCATAAGTACACAGACATGCCGTACCCATACTCAAAGAGAAGAACGCCTGTCCCAGCGCTTCGAGCAACACATTTTCATCTACTTTAGAAAAATCCGGCTTCAGCAGGAACTCCACTCCTTTCATCGCTCCCGGCAGAGAGCAGGAAGCTATCACAATCACAATCAACAGGAAGAAGAGCATCGGCATCAGTATCTTGGATGCTTTCTCTATACCATTGCGCACACCGCGCACTACCACCATGTGGGTAAGCAGGATAAAACCTACTGCCCATAAGGTAGGACAGATAGGATCGGCTGAAAAGGTCTGGAAATAGGTCTTCACATACTCTGCGTCACCATGAACACCGCCCATGATACTGGCATAGAGATACTGCAGGCACCAGCCAGCCACTACGGCATAGAAACCCAGGATAATCATAGAGGTGATGACACCCATCAAGCCCAAAGCACCCCAAGCCTTATGCTTACCCAAATTGGAATAAGCTCGGGCTGCATTAGAAGCGGAATGACGACCGATGATGAATTCGCTCATCATGCCAGGCAATCCGAGCAGAATGATACATACCAAATAGATGAGAATGAAGGCGGCGCCACCATTCTGACCTGCCATATAAGGGAAACGCCACACATTACCCAAACCGACTGCCGAGCCGGCTGTGGCAAGAATAACGCCCAACTTACTACCAAAATTTCCTCTTGTTTCCATTATCTAATTCTTTAATGTGTAGTGTTTATTTTTTCCGACGAAACGGCAGATGCTACACCTTATTATATATAGTTATATCTGATTATATGATCATCCGATTACAAATACTTTATCCGAAGACACCAAACTGGTTCAGGAATACCAGGAAGATGAGGACAGGACAAACGAACTTAATCAGGAAGAGATAGATACTGAAGAGACGGCCCTTCAAGGTTCCCCAGTTAGTAAACTCATCCTGTACGATCTGCTTAGGTACATACCAGCCCAGGAACAGGCAGGTAAGGAATCCTCCCAGAGGAAGGAATATCTGACCCGTAACGAAGTCGAACCAATCGAACAGCGCCTTTCCAAAGAACGAAAGTTTGTCTGTTGCACCCAAAGAGAGAGAACAGAAGGCTCCGATGATGGCACAGGAAACCGTAACGATGGTAGCACCCTTCTTGCGGTCTATCTTCAACTCCTCGTAGAAGAAAGAAGTATTCACCTCATGAAGTGACATCAGCGAGGTCAAGGCTGCTACAGACAGCAACACGTAGAAGAGCAGCGAGATAATCCATCCCAATACAGGGAACGATGCAAACGCCTGATTAAAGACATTCGGCAAAGTGATAAAGATGAGCGAAGGACCACTATCCGGTGATACTCCTACAGAGAAGGCTGCAGGGAAAATCATCAGACCAGCCAGTACTGCTACCAGCAAATCGATGATGGAAATCTGCAAAGCACTCTTGAAGAGATTGGTCTGACGGCTGAAGTAAGAGGCATAGGTACAGATACAGCCCATACCGATACTCATAGAATAGAACGACTGACCCAAGGCATTCAGGAACACGTTTCTGTCTACCTTTCCGAAATCAGGCTTCAACAGGAACTCCACGCCCTTACCTGCATCCGGCAACAGACAAGCTGCTACCACAATGATCAAAAGCAGGATGAACAGGAGAGGCATCATCACCTTAGAAGCCTTCTCTATACCGCCGCGCACACCATGAATAATCACGAAATGACAAATCAGGAATATCGCTACCGTCCACATAACCGGACGCACAGGATCAGAAGAAAACTCCTTGAAGTAATTCGCCACAAAGGTAGGGTCACCATGCAGTTCGCCCATGATACTGGCATAGACATACTGCAGACACCAGCCCGAAACCACCGCATAATAGCCCGTAATCAGGAAACCGGTAAGCACCTCAAGATAGCCTACCCACTTCCAAGCCGTACCATTAGAGAGTTTGGTATAGGCACGTGCGGTATTTGAGGCACCATGACGGCCGATGATAAACTCAGAAATCATACATGGAATGCCCAACAGGAGCACACTTCCGATGTATACCAGAATAAAGGCTGCGCCACCTTCCTGACCAGCCATATAAGGGAAGCGCCATACGTTACCCAAACCTACGGCGCCACCTGCTGTAGCAAGAATCAATCCAATCTTGCTACCAAAACTTCCTCTATTTGAATCTGTCATTTCTATCTTTCTATTACTAATTTCTTACTTTTTAATTTTTCTTCGTGCAAAATTATAAAATAATTCTGAAATATATGAATTATTTGAAAGCAAAAACACAAATTTAGTAATATTTATGCTATTTAGTCTGTTTTAGAACGCAGAAATGACTTTTTCGATACATTTTCTAACGATATTCAGCCGGCAAGGTATCACGCCACTTCGAGAAAGGATTGCCCAAGAGATGCGAATTGTAGAATCGCTTGTCGCCTGTTACCTCCATACCGATGAAATCAGGTTTCTCATAGGCTTCGGTCTCGCTAGCCAACTCCACCTCTGCCATGACCAGACCTTCATTATCGCCATAGAACTCATCTACCTCGAAGGTATGACTGCCACTTTTCACCAGATAGCGACGCTTATCGATGACGCCACCCTGACAAAGTTGCAAGAGATGCTGCGCCTCGTCCATCGTGATCTCCTTTTCAAACTCATAGCGGGTCATGCCGCCATTTACCGACTTGCCCTTAATGGTAAGGTAAGCCTTCTCATCCCGTGTGCGAACCCGCACCGTAGCCCCCTCGGCAGGAATATATCCCTGCTGGATATGACTAGAAGAAAAGGCGGCGCTTTTGTAAGCGTCGCCCTTCTTAACGAGGAATTTTCTTTCTATCTCTAATCCACTCATTGTTTTATACTAATGATGTTGCATAGATGGCGAATAGCATACCAAGGACTATCAATCCTATAAATATCCACTTGATTACTTTCTCGCCTTTTGCAGCCTGTTTCTTCTGATAAGCCTCATGTTTGGCTCTTCTTAAGTCTTTATTTCCACTCATAGTCGTATATTTTTTAGATTATTATTGTTGTTCGTCATCATTCGTAGGGAACTCCATCAGGTATGCCTTGATGAAATCATCTATCTTGCCGTCCATCACGCCATCTACATCCGATGTCTGATAGTTGGTTCGGTGGTCTTTCACGCGACGATCATCGAAGACATAACTTCTAATCTGGCTTCCCCACTCTATCTTCTTCTTACCTGCCTCAATCTTAGCCTTAGCTTCCAGACGCTTCTTCATGGCGCGGTCGTAGAGTTGGCTCTTCAAGAGCAACAGGGCCTTGGCACGGTTCTTTGGCTGGTCACGGGTCTCGGTGTTCTCGATGAGGATTTCTTCTTCCTCGCCGGTATCAGGGTCGGTATACCAATAACGCAGACGGACACCGGATTCAACCTTATTCACATTCTGACCACCGGCACCACTCGAACGGAAGGTATCCCAGGAGAGCTTGGCTGGGTCGACATATACCTCGATGGTATCATCTACCAGCGGAGTTACGAAGACGCTGGCGAAACTGGTCATTCGCTTGCCCTGGGCATTGAAAGGAGAAACACGCACCAGACGGTGCACACCATTCTCGCTCTTCAGATAACCATAAGCATACTCACCGCCCTCAATGGTCATGGTCACGCTCTTGATACCAGCCTCATCACCTTCCTGCATATCGGTGATGGTTACCTTGTAGCCATGAGCCTCAGCCCAGCGCATATACATACGCATCAGCATCTGTGCCCAGTCCTGGCTTTCTGTACCACCGGCACCGGAATTAATCTTGAGCACGCAGTCCATCGGGTCTTCCTTCTGGCGAAGCATGTTCTTCAACTCCAGGTCTTCGATGGCTTTGATCGCCTTGGCATAATCGGCATCCACCTCTTCCTCGGTTACCATTTCGTCTTTATAGAAATCGAAGGCGAGCTGCAGTTCATCGGCATAAAGACGCACGGTCTTATAGCCATCCAGCCATTTCTGGATACCTTTCACCTTCTTCATCTGCTCCTGTGCATACTTCGGGTCTTCCCAAAAGTCAGGAGCCTGAGTGCGGAGCTGCTCCTCTTCAAATTCTACTTTCTTCTGGTCTATATTGAGATAGCGATGCAGAGCGTCAGCTCTGTCCATCACATCCTTCAACTGGTCAGCTGTAATCATTAACTCTTAACTATAAACGTTTAACTTTAAACCTTATGATTACTCCTCATACATCTTGTCAATCTCCGCCTTGTAGTTCTTGTTGATGATAGGGCGGCGAATCTTCAAGGTATTGGTCAACTCGCCCGACTCCATAGAGAAGTGGTGAGCCAGGAGGGTAATGCGCTTAATCTGCTCATAATAAGCCAGATGCTGCTGGAGAATCTGAATACGGTCCATCAACATCTTCTGCACCTTCTCGTTAGCACACAAATCTTCACGGCAGGTGAAGGCGATATGATGCTCACGTGCCCAATCCTCCACGAGACGGAACTCTGGAACGACGAGGGCTGAAACGAACTTGCGCTGGTCGGCAATCACAGCCACCTGATCGATAAACTTATCTA
>ERZ1034952.333-NODE-333-length-44763-cov-7.211148_pt1 | contig 44763 bp, 40 predicted proteins | sample MGYA00520625_ERZ1034952 | MGnify/ENA primary metagenome ERZ1034952 (study PRJEB33766, sample SAMN09781773) | gut metagenome | biome: gut microbiome | host: Homo sapiens | place: Madagascar | study: EMG produced TPA metagenomics assembly of the PRJNA485056 data set... | reverse complement strand
TGAAGGAGTACTGGGGCGAAGGCTCCAACCGTGCCCGCAACTGGCAGCGCTACGACCTGGGCGGCGCTACCAAGCTGAGCTTTGAGGAGGGCGTTGATTCCTACGTCACCTACGCCGGCTCCCTCCATGACAATGTGGAAGGCTCTTTGTACAAGGTCAAGAGCACCATGTGCAACGTGGGCGTGACCAACATCCCCGATTTGCAGCGGGATGCCAAGCTGACCCTGGTTTCCTCCGTCTCCATTGTGGAGGGCGGCTACCATGACGTTACCCTGAGAAGCTCCTCCCACGGCAAATAATCCCACATAAATGACGACCTCCTGCAACGAACCTGTTGCAGGAGGTTTTTTTAATGACGCACGGAACTTGTACGAATATGTTGGTTTCCATTCTCCTAAATCTTTTGAGTCCGTAGGGGAGGCTCGTAGCCTCCCGAAGCGAACGCAACAGAGCGATTCGTTGAATGGAAACCGCCAAGAACTTCTGAGTCTGTAGGGGGCGCCAACCCTGTGCTTTTCTCAGACCGTTGCCGCTTCCGGGGCAATTTTCTTTATAACCAGCCTGGTGCTGGCGGGATAAAAGAACCGGATTTTTTCTTCCGCCACAGAGATGTTAATCACCTTTGCCCGGCGCAGTTCGCCGTCCAGATTGATGGCCGTGTCGTTATCGCAGCGGATGGTCAGGCGGTCGGTGGTGAAGTGCTGCACAATCTCCGGCAGCTCTCGATAGCGCCCGGCTTTATACTTGGCGATGATTCCGGGCACCTTCAGTCGGCTGACCTTTTCCACCAGCAGCACCTCCAGCTTCCCATCCCGGGGGTCGGCCTCCGGCACGGGGTGGAAGCCGCCGCCATAAAACTGACCGTTGCACACGCACACCATGGTGTATTCGCCGTCCATGCGGCGGCCATTGATCTCGATGTTGTAGTGCTCCCCAATGCCCCGGATGACGTTCACCAGGGTGGACACCAGGTAAGCACGGAAGCCATGGAACATGGGAATCCGCTTGTAGCCGGACACATCGGTGCCAATCCGGGCATCCAGGCCCACGGAGCAGATGTTGAAGGCGTAGTCGTCGTTGACCCGGATAAGGTCAAGCTGCTCCTCCCGGGCATCCAGCAGCTGGTTTAAATCCGTAAAGGCCTCGGGGTTATCGAACATACGGATAAAGTCGTTTCCGCTGCCCCCGGCGAAAACCGTAACGGCGGCATTGGGAAAACCCACCGTGCCAGTGACGACTTCATTGAGCGTGCCGTCGCCGCCGCAGGCATAAATCCGCAGCTCCTGCCCGGTCTGGGCGGCTTCCCGGGCAATGTTTGCGCAGTCTCCGGGGCCCATAGAAACCCGGATTTCATAGCGAAGCCGCCGCGCTTCGCAGATGGTGCGGATTTCGGCGGAATATTCTGCGGTGCGGTCGCTGCTGCCCGCAGCGGGATTGATGATAAATAAATGTTTCATATCTCTATCTCATACCCAAAGGTAAATTGCGTTATTTTTTCCGATCCTTGCCGTTGCCGTTAAAGTACATATAATAGTCGCACTTAATCATGCCGTTGTACAGCTTCCGCTTTTTGTCTGCCCGCTTGCCGAAATAATGCTCAAATTCCGGCTCGGAGGTGATGATGTACTTCTTCCAGCCGTCGGCGTATTTCAGGTGACGACCCAGGGCGGCGTACAGCCGCTGTGCGCTCTGCTGCTCCATCATCCGCTGACCGTAGGGGGGATTGCAGATGAAGATGCCCTCATCGCTGGGCAGGCTCATCTTGGTGGCATCCCCATCCTGGAAGGTAATCAGCCGATCCACCGCTGCCTTTTTGGCGTTTGCCATGGCAAGGGACACGCATTTGGGGTCGTTGTCCGAGGCCAGAATGTGATAGAAGCCCTTAAATTCCTTGTCCCGCATCTCCGTGCGCACATCGCCCCACAGGCTCAAATCCACCCAGGGGAAGGCCTCCGCCGTAAACCGGCGGTACATACCCGGAGCCTGGTTGCGGGCAATCAGCGCCGCCTCGATGGGAATGGTGCCGCTGCCGCAGAAACCGTCCCACAGGAACTCTCTGCCCCGATAGTGGGTCAGCATGACCATGGCAGCTGCCAGGGTTTCCCGCAGGGGGGCATCGTTGCCGTTGGCGCGATAGCCCCGCTTGTGCAGACCCGGGCCGGAGGTATCCAGGTACAGCTGCACCCGGTCATTCATAATGGAAAATTGCAGCTGGTATTTCAGTCCCGTCTCCGGCAGCCAGTTCATGCCGTATTTTTCACCCAGCCGCCGGGAAGCAGCCTTCTTGATGATGGCCTGACAGTCCGGCACACTCATGAGCTGGCTGTTCAGGCAGTGCCCCTTCACCGGGAAAGCGCCGTCCTTGGGGATGAAGTCCTCCAGATTGGTGCGGTACACCCCCTGGAACAGCTCCTCGAAGCTTTTGGCGGTAAAATCTGCCAGCACAATCAGCACACGCTCGCCGGTACGCAGGCCCACGTTGGCTTTGACCATGGCACGCTCGTCACCGGAAAACAGCACCCGGCCATTTTCCACCCGGACGTTCTCAATGCCCATTCGCTTCAGCTCGTCCCCCGCCAGCCCTTCCAGGCCAAACAGACAGGGTACAGAAAATTCCAAATTTGTCATAGACTCTCCTCATATATCAATGTAAGTTTTTTTGAATGTGACGGCAGGTAATGCCCGCCTGTTGGCGCGAAGCGCCCCTGTAGGGGGCGACTAGTAGTCGCCCCGCTCATTTCCGGGATAGATTAGTTTGGTGAGCGGTGAAAGCGTAAGCCTCGCACCCCTTGGCTTCCCCCGAGGGGAAGCTGGCATGATAAATAATCGGCATTTCGGAACCGATTATTTATCATGACTGATGAGGGGTTGCGATAACCAAAAGTTTTAGATTCCCCCGTTGAATGGTGAAAGCTGGAACATATGCCACTCAACCTGTCTTGTTCATCAACCAACCATTCGCCACCCCTCATCAGTCAGCCGGTTCCGAAGTGCCGTCTGACAGCTTCCCCCCGGGGGAAGCCAAGGGGCAGTCTCATAAGATGGTTCCATTCAACGAACCGCTCAATTCCGTGAGGTTCGGGGCGTATGCAAATGGGGCGTTACCGTATAATTTTACTGCTTTTCAGATACCGCTCCTCCTCAGAGAAGACACAGCCGCAGTATTTTTGAATGTAGAAGCCCAGCTCCCGCGCTTTTTCCTGACCGGCACGGAAATAGGGACGGAAGTCCCGATAGAGAAATTCCACGCCGTATTCTTTGGCGGCTCGCTCTGCCACCTCCCGCATCAGCTCATGCTGCTGATAGGGACTGATGAACAGGCTGGAAGTGAAGCTGTCAAAGCCCCCTTCGGCTGCCTGCCGTGCCGCCTCTCCCAGCCGGAACTCATAGCACTTCACGCAGCGGTGGTCAATATCGTCCGCTACCGCCCGCACAAAGGGACGCAGGCCATAGTCATTGCGCTCAATCAGCGGCAGCTCGATGGTCTGGGCATATTCCCGCAGGCAGTTGCGGCGGGAGCGGTATTCCGTAAAGGGATGGATGTTGGGATTATACCAAAAGCCGGTGACTTCATACCCGTCCCCCCGCAGCACGTCAATGCACTGGTTGGCGCAGGGCGCACAGCAAATATGCAGCAGTGTTTTCATTGGATAACCTCCCCTGTTAACCCGTCGCCATACAGGCTTTTGACGGCAACGGTCTGAATCTCGTTTCTGGGATATGCGCCCGGAATGTATATTTTTACATAATTCATGGCGTGCCCCACAGAATGCTCCCCCTCCATGCCCTCTACCAAAACCGTCTGAGCCGTGCCAATTAGACCGCGGCGATACGTTTCGCTCATGTCCTGCGCCACCGCAATGGCACGGTGGCTGCGCTCCTCCTTCACGGCGTTGGGCAGCTGCCCCGGCATCTCTGCGGCGGGGGTACCCGGTCGTCTGGAATAGGGGAAGATGTGCATATCCGCAAACCGGCACTGGCGGATGAAGGACAGACTTTTTTCAAATTCTTCCTCCGTCTCGCCGGGGAAGCCCACAATCATATCCGTGGTAATGGCGCAGCCGGGGAAGGCATTCCGCAGCCGCTCTAAGCTTTCCATATATTCTTCGGTGGTGTATTTCCGCTTCATGCGGGCAAGCACCGTGTCACAGCCGGACTGCATACTCAGATGAAACTGGGGACACAGATTTTGGAAGCCGGACAGCGCCGCCGCAAATTCCTCGGTGACGATTCTGGGTTCCAGACTGCCCAGCCGGATTCTCAGGTGGGGCACCGCTTTGCAGATTTCCGCAATCAAAAGCCACACCGGGGGCTTTCCCGGCAAATCCTTGCCCCAGCCTGCAATTTCAATGCCCGTGACCACAATTTCCCGATAACCGGCCTGTTCCAGCTGCTTTGCCTGGGCGACCGCCGTTTCCAGGGGAGCGGAGCGAATGGGGCCACGGGTATAGGGAATGATGCAATAGGTGCAGAAATTGGTGCAGCCGTCCTGTACCTTCAGCATGGCACGGGTGCGTTCCTGCAGCCCACCGGCGGGCAGCACCTCAAATTCCCGCCGCCGCAGGGCATTGTCCAGATGCTCCTGATAGGTGCGGCTCTGGGCGGCGGCAAGCAAGTCCTCCAAAAACTGCTGCCGTCCGCCGCTGCCGCCCACCACGTCCACTTCCAGCTCCCGCACCGCCTGGGCGGCGTGCTGGCTGTAGCAGCCGCAAACGCCGAGGATGGCCTGGGGGTGTTCCCGGCGGCACCGACGGATGATGGCGCGGTTCTTTTTGTCCGCTACCGCCGTCACGGAGCAGGTGTTGACAATATAGCAGTCGCAGTCATCTTCAAAGGAACAGATTTCGTGCCCCTGCTCGCACAGCAGCCGCTCCATGGCCTGGGTTTCATATTGATTGGTTTTGCAGCCGAGGGTATAAAAAGCTATCTTCATTTGTTAAAACCGCCAATTAAAAAGTCGAATTATGAGCAAAATCGTCTATTAAAACAAGTTGATAAAAAACCGTCAACTGGTATAATGATAGTGTAATCTGATTCCGCAGGCCGCACCGGATGGATGATTTCTTCCGATTTGCAGCGGCTGCCGATGCAAAAAGAATTAAGAATCATTATACACGAAAAAGGGAGGTTTGTACAGCGTCAGATGGAAAATCAAAAAGAATTTCTGATTCGTCTCAGCTCTGTTCGAGATGTCGAAGAATTTGTCAACGTTGCCACTTCCCAGCCCTTCCCGGTGTACCTGGATGACGGCATCCACCGCATCAACGGCAAGAGCTTTATGGAGATGTTCTGCCTCAGCCTTACCCTTCCCCTTCGGGTGATTGTGAATTGCCCCGAGGCGGAGATGCGCGGCTTCCGCGGCAGCATTTCCAAACTGCTGATTGAGTCCTGATGGAATAATCTGCCCCCTGTAGCAAAGCTACAGGGGGTTTGCTGTGTCACTGGGCACGACCCTTGTAGTAGAGCGTACACGCTAAAAGTTAGCACCCCTTGGCTTCCCCCGGGGGGAAGCTGTCACGATGAAATATCGGCACTTCGGAACCGATATTTTGTCGTGACTGATGAGGGGTGGCGACAGGTTGGTCAATGAATGCAGCTGGATGAGTGGCATATGTTCCAGATTACACCATTCAATGTACTGCTGTGGAGATTTTAAGCGCTCGCTGCCCCTCATCAGTCTTTTTTTGCAATCGGTTCCGAAGTGCCGATTGCAAAAAAATCCAGCTTCCCCTCGGGGGAAGCCAAGGGGCAGAAAACTTACGCTTTTACCACTCAACGAACGGCTCAGTTGCGCAAGCGTTCGGGTGGATTCTATCCGCCCCTACCGTTGCGGCGGCAGAGCCGCCCCCTACAGGTAGCGCGTGCGATTGACGCACCGCGTTGTTCCGTCAGCTTTGGGCATCTGTAGCCGCCGCTGCAATCTCAAAACATTTCACTGCGGCGTAAAAAACTCCCTCCCGTTGTTCACGGGAGGGAATTTGTGTTAAGAGAATAATTACTTAACGGCAATCAGCAGCAGGCCGAAGACGTTGGTGGTAACAACAACGCCGTCAGCGGTGTTCTCAGCCTCAACGGCGTGGGCAACAGTCTGGCCGTCAACCTGCTCCAGGACAACGGCGGAGACTTCCATCTCAGCGGTGACACCGGGAATCTCCAGGGTCAGGACAACGCTGCTCTCTTTGGCAGCTGCAACCAGAGCCTGGTTGGGCTCCAGCTTGACCATGGTGCCCAGGACGTAGCCGGTCAGGTCAACATTCTCCAGGCCCAGGCTCTTGACATAAGCGTCAATGCTCTCAGCCCCGGAAGCGGCGGCGTAAACGTCAGCCACGAACTGGTCGGCCTCAACAGCCTCCTCCAGGGTGGTCACACGAACGGTCAGCTCCTCGTTCTCCACCAGCTCAGTCTTGGAGTCGATGACCTTGACGGTGATGTCAGAGGAGACGGAGGGGCTCTTCACGCCAACGCTGGGAACAACAACGCTGGGAACGGAGACACTGGGAACAGAGACGCTGGGGACAGCGGCCATGGCACCGGTCAGCATAGCGCCAACCATCAGTACGCTTGCGATTGCTGCAACAAACTTCTTCATAATTGTTTCCTTCTTTCAAAGAATTTTATTTATTACTTCCGCTGCTTTGACTGCGTGTTTTGTCATAACCACCGTAGCCATAACCACCGTAGCCGTAGCCGTAGCGGCGAGAGTAACCATTTTTAGTCTTTTCGCCCATGTCCACGCTGTTCAGCACGAAGCCCAGGAAGGACTTGCTGGCGCGGTTGACGAAATGATAGCATTCGGAGACATCTCTCCGGTCGGTAAAGCCTGCACGGACGACAATCACGGAGCCGTCACACATGGGGGCAATCTTCAAGGAGTCTGCCACCACCAGCACAGGGGGAGTGTCCACAATGATGTAATCGTAAATTTCCCGGCACTGAGAGATAATCTGATCCAGCACGCCGTTTTCCAGCAGGAAGCTGGGGTTGGGCAAGGTGCTGGTCACCGGGAGGATGTAAGCGTGAGGAATGTTGGTGCGGTAAATGACATCCTGGAGACCGGCACGACCTGCCAGCACGTCTGCAATGCCGGGAATCCGGGCACCGCCGGGGCACAGATTGTATTTCTTGCGATAAGTGGAGTTACGCAGGTCGCAGTCAATCAGCAGCACCCGGGCACCGGAAGCGGCAATGGAACGAACCAGGCTGAGGCTCACAAAACTCTTGCCCTCGTTGGGCTCACAGCTTGTAATCATGATGCTCTTAATGTCCTTGCCGCACAGGGACAGGTTGACACGCAGCTGGTTGATGGACTCGGCTGCGGCAAAGGGAAGCTCCGGGAGGTTTTCAAAGGTTACGGAATTCATTCGGCATCCTCCTTAGCTGTTCTGTGAGTACGTTTGGCTTTGTTATCAAGCTGTACAGAGGGAACGACTGCCAGCGGCATCATGCCGAAGTACTTCTGCATGGCATCGGCATCCTTGAAGCTTCTGTCGCTGAGGAAGATGACGACCAGCACCGCGCCGCACAGCACCAGACCCAGAATGGCACCCAGCAGGGTGTTTTTCACAATGCTGGGACCGGCAGGGGCAGTGGGGAACAGCGCAGTAGACACCAGGTTGGGCGGCTCGTTCTCCATAATCTCCGGCAGCATCAAAATAGCTTGGGTTGCCAGCTCGTTTGCCACATCGGTGGCAAGCTGGGGGTCGGTGCTGGTGGTGGTAATCTGGAGAATGCGGGTATCGGACTTGTTGGTAATGGAAATCATTCTCTGCAGCTGCTTGACAGACTTGTTCAGGTTCAGGTTTTCAATCACCTTTTCCAGCACCGGGCGGCTGAGCATCAGTTCCATATAGTCGGATTTGACGGCGCTGCCCAACTGCAAGTCGGCAAGGTTGACCACAGAGTTGTTGGAAGCGGAAACCACATAGAGTTCAGCGGAGGTCTTGTAAACGGGCTTAATGAAGCAGGCTGTCCACGCGAAGGCCGCCGCACCGCCAATGACCAGGCACATGACCAGAAGCCAAATTCGGTTGAGGAACACATAGAACAGCTCAACCAGGTCAATTTCGGTATCATCGCTGCCCGCATTTTCCACAACGACGCTTTGGTTTTTGTTTTCTTTCAATGGATTACCTCATTTCTTTCTTGGTATAGAACAGCTGCAAAATTGCATTTTGCAAGCTGTCTGCATCCGGCTCAAAGGCCATAAACTCACCCTGCAGGAAGGCTTCGCCCTCGATGTGCAAAGAGGGAAGCTGCTGATACTGATCCGTCAGTTCTTTCAGCTCCAGAATCTCTGCGCTGCCAAGGTCAGTGACTGCATAATCGGAAACGGCATTGAACGCTACGATGCAATCGTTGCCGCTGAGAGTGTGGAGCTTTTTTGTTGCAGCTTCCAGCACCAGGTTTTGCCGCTCCATGCGGGCGATGTTGGTCTGGTCATCCACGCCATGACGGGTACGCAGCAGCTTATAGGCCTGCTTGCCGGTCAGGTTCAGATGAGCGCCCTCTACAAAGGCGGGATCCAGATTGGTATAATCCCGGGGGATGGTCACTTCAATGCCGCCGATGGAATCCACAACGGCGCTGATGCCGCCCATATTCAGTGCATAATAGCCCTCAATGGGGGAGTCGCCCAGCAAGTGGGAAACTGCCTTCACTGCATTGCGGCAGCTCTTGCGCAGCCCATCGCCGTAAGCGTGCGCCAGGGCAATCTGCTGGCGCTCGGTGGAGAGCACGTCGCCCAGCACACCCAGCACATTCACATCGGTGAGGGTATCTCGGTTGATGGGGAGCAGCTGCCAGGTTTGCGCCGCAGCGTCCACCACCAGCAGCAGCTGGGTATCTGCCTGTCCGCCCCGCCCGGGTCGTGCCCGTACCGGGTCGTCGCAGTCAACGCCCAGGAAAAGGTAGGCCTTGACGTTGGGGTTGCGCTGGTAGGTATCGTCTCCGATGACAAGGACAGAAGTGTCGGAAGCAAAGCCGGTTGGCGCTGTCAGGTTGGTGGCAACGATGGGGGCTGTTACGTTGGTTGGCTCCATGGAGCTATAGGGCACCTGCTGCTGGGGGACCACTCGCTTCGACTCCATATACTTGAGGCCAAAGCCAACCCCGGTGAAAGCAGCTGCCACGCAGACCGCCGCTGCGGACATCCGAAGAATGTCTTTCTTTTCAATCTTTCGTTTCGTCGTACACACCTCACTTTTTCCGTATACCTTTCTATACTATACACACTTTTATTGCGTATTGCAAGCACTTTTTTCGCGTTTTGTGAATAAGTTTTTGTGGAGAGGCCAGCGGAGATATTGCAGTTTGCACAATTTATTTCCGGTAAGATTTATGAGAAAAACCGTGTCCTCCAGATTTGCCCCATTGTGCGGCCTCCCCGGATGTAAATTGACAGAATTCCCCACCGGCTGTGGAAAACACAGGTGAAAATCCCTGCGTCAGCGGTGTATAACTGCCGTTTTTGCACAGGATTTTTCACGTTTATCCACAGTATCCCCACCCTTATCCCCAAGAGTTATTCACACTATCCACAGGGTTTTCCACAGGCCTTCCTGTGAATTATGAACAAGCACCTATGTTCGCATATAAAAAAAGCGGAGACTCAGAAAGTCTCCGTCTGCTGTAATTTTGTTGCATTTCTTTTAATAATCGCAGAAAACAGAGCTGTTTGAATAGGAAAACGTTTCGTTTTCCCCTTCCCTGCTGTTACACTCCGCTGGCTTTCGGGCATTCGCGTGTTAAATTCCTGCCGGATAGCAGTTATTCACATCTTTCACCGATGTGGAGATTTCCCTTCACAGGCTGTGGATAACTGTGGAAAAAGTCCGAAGGGCAACGGCTTTTGATTCTTGTAATAGACTGTCCTGACTAAATAATTTACGAACGACCAACGGTGATGCGTTTCTTGGCTTCCCCCGAGGGGAAGCTGGATTTTTTGTCAATCGGCACTTCGGAACCGATTGGCAAAAAAGACTGATGAGGGGCAGCGATACCTTATCGTTTCAAATATCCCGGTTGAATGGTACAATCCAGAACATTTATGCCAGTCATCCAACCTTATCCATCAACCAACCGTTCGCCGCCCCTCATCAGTCAGCCGGTTCCGAAGTGCCGTCTGACAGCTTCCCCCCGGGGGAAGCCAAGGGGTGCTAACTTTTAGCGTGTACGCTCTACTACAGATGGCGTGTACGCGCAGCAAACCGCTCTATTCCATCAGCAGTCCCACCAGTTCCAGCAGGGTGGTGCCGATTTGCTGTTCCTGCACCATGAGCTGTGAAAAAATCTGCCCAAATTCTCCGTCACCCGCACGGCTCCGCAGCCCCTCCCAGATTTTGCGGCTGCGGCGATAGCACAGTGCCAGCCCTCGCTGAAGATTTTCCTCCTTCCAGCCGACAGGGCTGGGTCTGGATTGCTCCCCCTGCAAGCGGGCAATGCCGGCCAGTGCCCGGGAAACGGCCTCCTCCTGCTGTGCCAGTCCCATCAGGCGGCATTGGAGCTTGCCGCCAGGCAGCTGCCGCAGGCAGGCTGCTGCCTCCCGGCTCATCCGCAGTAAATCCGGCAGGGTTACTCCCGTTTTGCCGCTGACCCGCTGCCAGACCCGTGTTTCCATGTCATCCATCCCATGCGGCCTCCTCTAAAAAAGATGTCCTTTCCATTTTATCCAGAGAATGGGGAATTTGTGTGGAAAAAATAATTTACTTTTCCGTTCATTTGTGCTATTATTGTCTAAAAACAGGCGAAAAATACTTGCCTATGGATGCCAGGAGGAAGCCACCATGCCCAGAACCAGCACAAAACCAGAGGAAATCCTCAAATTTGTCAATGAATTCGTCCAGGAAAACGGCTATTCTCCCTCCGTGCGGGAAATCGGTGAGGCCGTGGGACTGCGCTCCACCGCCTCGGTAAGCTATCACTTGCAAGCATTGCAGGCCAAGGGCTTCCTGGGTGCGGCGGGGCAGAAGGGGCGCAAGCGCGCGCTGGCCGCCGGCGCACGCCCCGGCCAGATACCGATTGTTGGGGTGGTAACTGCCGGGCTGCCCATCCTGGCGCTGGAAAATCAGGAGGGAACCATGGCCTGGGATGACCCCGGCTGCTTTGCCCTGCGGGTGCGGGGTGACAGCATGAAAAATGCGGGCATCCTCAGCGGCGACAAGGTGGTCGTGCGCCCCCAGTCCACCGCCGACGACGGTCAGATTGTTGTGGCACGTCTGGGGGACGAGGCAACCGTTAAGCGGCTGCACCGCCGTCACGGCGAAATCTGGCTGATGCCGGAAAACGAAGCCTATTCCCCCATCAACGGCAGCGACTGTGAAATCATTGGTATCGTCAAGGCTGTGGTGCGGGAATATTAAGGGCGGTTCGCCATCCGCAGGCTGCGCAGTCGAGCGGTTGGTTAAGCGAGATAAGCGCGTAACGTATGTCCCCCCAATACTGGGTGTCCAGAGAACTGGATACCTATCCGTATTGGGGGGACATATTATATGTATTGGGGAACGTCTTTACAGGGGGTTCTGTTTGATTTTGGCATATCGTCTGGGGTATGCCGTGGGGGTATGTGCCACTTTTCTCAGCACAATCAGGGCGTGATTGGTGCCGTCCACCGGGAACTCCCGGACATCTTCCAGCTTCAGCCCCAGCTTCTTGATGGCATTGCCGCACTCCTCCAGCTCCTCCCGGGCTGCCATGCCCTTCATGGCGATGACCCTGCCGCCCACCTTCACATAGGGGGCGGTCAGTTCCAGGAGAATGTTCAGCCGTGCAACCGCCCGGCTGGTGGCGATGTCATAGCTCTCCCGCCGGTCTGCCACGGCTTCCTCTGCCCGGGCGGTGATGCAGGTGGCCTTCACGCCCAGCTGGGGCAGAATTTCTTCCAGCCAGTGAACCCGTTTCCCCAGGCTGTCCAGCAGGGTCACGTCCAGCTCCGGGCAGCCGATGGCCAGGGGCACGCCGGGGAATCCCGCGCCGCAGCCCACGTCAATGAGCTTCTTCCCGGCAAAATCGCCGGAAGTAAGCACAGTCAGGCTGTCCAGTAGATGCAGCTTGGCAACCTGACCAGGCTCGGTAATGGCGGTAAGGTTCATCACCTCATTTTGCTTGATGACGGCGCATCCGAAATCGCAAAGGGTCTTTTTCTGCTTTTCCGTCAGGTTCAGCCCCAAGGCGGGCAGCCCCGCGGTCAGTGTTTGCATCATTTCATCCATCTTAGTATTGCTCCCTTGCGTTGACGATTCCGGTCAAATCCACCTGGGTTTCATCGTAGGGGTCGAACAGGCTCTCCTCCACGGTAATGGAGGGGAGCACAATCTCCTGGATGTGCCAGTTCACCAGCAAATCGCACACCTGACCATAGGAGGCAATGCCTGCGGTTTCGCCGCTGGCCTTGAGATAGGCATCGTTGATGGTATCGGCAATATTGGTGGCAAATGCATCCCGGTGACTGCTGAAGAAATCATCATACTGCTCCAAATCATGGCGCAGGTTGGCGCTTACATTGTTATTGATGCGGGTTGCCTCACTGGCAGCCTCCATCACCAGCTGAGGGTCAATGGAAGTGGACTTGCCCACGCTGACCAAGGCATTGTAGCAGTAGCGGTAAGCCATGAAGTAGGCGGAATACTGGAACTGCCGGTTGGCGTTGAAGGAGCAAGCCAGGAATGCTGCAAAATTGGCATCCTGCTCCGAGGCAATGCACATCCGGTGCGCCATTTCGTGGCACATGGTAAATGGCAGCACAACATCGGGAATCTGGGGATTCACCGCCGCTTCACCGGTCAGGGGGAATGTAAAGCCGGTGATACCCATGCTGGTGTACATATCCGCCCAGCCCAGCTTCTTCACCGGAAGGGTTGAGCCGGCGAACACGGGGTAGGAGCGGTTATAGGTCAGATACTGGAAGCCGGAGCCTGCGCGGCTGGCCAGAATATCAAAATCCTCAAAGACCGCATCGCCATAGGCATCCCGGCTGACTTGGTCAGCCATGGCGTTTGCCTGCCGCTGATAATACTCGGTTGCTTCCACAATTTCGTCCAACGTGCTGCCGCCCACCTGCATCCGCATATCTTCTGACAGAGAACCGGCGTAATAGTTCATGCCATAGACCACGGTATGGAGCATAAACACAAAGCTGCCCGCAGCCAGCACCCAGCCAAACCACTGGAACAGATTTTTCTTTGTGATGATAACCACCACCAGCGCTGCAACCACAATCACCAGCAGGGCTACGGCCAGCAGCTGCCAGATGAGGAAATCCGCCTGACTGCTCCACTGCGCCAAGGATTGCTCCAGGGTGCGGATGACGTAGGGATAGACCATATCCACCAGTGCGGAAAATTTTTGCCCGTACTGGGACAAAACGTAGGTGATTCCGGCAAAAATCGCTGCCGTCAAATAACCTCGTAAATTCTTCAATGAATAACCTCCTGACTTTTCACACGTTTTGGAGTAAAACGGTATACATACACAAGATAGTATAACACATTTCCTTTGGAATGTCTCTAACTTTTTTATGAATTTATTTAGTGACGCATCGGGGATTGTACCGATACGGCACTGCCCTAACCCGCCCGGTGACGATTCCCCGCAAAACCCATAGGATTTTTATGGTGCTCAGTCAGTGGGATATGGCACGGGGAAGCAGGGGCGCTTCCTTGAATGGCAAAAGTGAAACGTCAGTGTCCCTCTGCCCTCCAAATAATTACAACTTGGCTATTGACAATCACATGACCATATGATATTATCATATCACGATGATAACACAAGGAGGGATCCCGATGCAGTGGACAATTCCCGGCACGGTACTGCAAGCGGACGAGCAGGACGCAGAACACATTGAAGCCATTTTCCAGCCAATGTTCCTGGCGGGCGGCATGGTGCTCAGTCAGGTAGCCATCATCACCGGACTGGAACCATACATTATTCAAAATTGGGTCAAACGGGGCTTTTTGTCTCCCCCGCAGAACAAGCGCTACACCCTGCGGCAGCTGTGCCGCATTCTCATTATCAATACGCTCAAGGGCGTGCTCCCCATGGATCGCATCTGCGGGATGCTTGGCTACATCAACGGTATCCTCAGTGACGAGAGCGACGACATCATCGATGACTCCGTTCTCTATTTTATGTTCGTTCGTCTGGTGTCCCGTGCAAAGGAGCTTGACCGCGCCGACCAGTGGGAATCTGCCATTGAGGCCGTACTGGCGGATTATCAGGAGCCATGCCCCGGCGCACGGGAGCGCATTGCAAAGGTGCTGCGCATTATGGTTGTCGGCCATATTTCCTCCCGCATGAAGCAGGAGGCCGAGATGTTGTTAACCGAGCTGGCATAGGGCAGCGCGCTCTTGCAGCCCGCATCAGAATGTGTTTCACGTGAAACATACAATAATATTATAAGGAGAGATATACAACATGGAACAGGATGGATTCTATCACTATCAAAGTCCAGGGCAGACAGAGCCTTCCAAGCCCCAAAAGAAAAAGCCCAGCTTTCACTTTCCCGGCAAAACCATTGCCCTTGTCATCATCGCCCTTGCGGTTCTTCTGGTGGCTCAAAGCTGCTTCTACACTGTGGACGACAAGCAGCAGGCCGTGGTCACTACCTTCGGCAAAGTCACCGGCGTGACCGATGCGGGCGTTCACTTCCGCCTTCCTTTGGGCATCCAGCAGGTGGAAAAGGTAGACGTGAATGTATACCAAAAAATTGAGCTGGGCTATTCCACCAAGAAAAACGGTTACGATGTGGATGGCAGTGAAAGCACCATGATTACAGGCGACTACAACATCGTCAACGTGGATTTCTTCATTGAATATAAGATTTCTGACCCGGTGCAATACCTCTATTCCTCCAATCAGCCGGAGCTGATTCTGCGGAACCTGATTCAAAGCCAGGTGCGCAACGTGGTCGGCTCCTCCACGGTGGATGCCGTGCTGACCGACGGCAAGGAAAGCATTCAGATGCAGGTGCGGGATTTGGTCACCGAAATTCTGGCGGATTACAAAATTGGTCTGAGCCTGGTGGATGTCAAGATTCAGGACGCCGAGCCTCCCACAACCGAGGTCGTGGAAGCCTTCAAGGCGGTTGAAACCGCCAAGCAGAAGGCAGAAACCGTGATTAACGATGCAAAGGCCTATCAAAACGCCCAGCTGCCCAAGGCACAGGCGCAGGCAGACCAGCTGGTTCAGAACGCAGAATACCTGAAGCAGAAGCGCATCAACGAGGCCACCGAGCAGGTTGCCATGTTCAACGCCCGCTACGCCGAGTATGCCCGCGACCCGCAAATCACCCGCTCTCGGATGTACTATGAAGCCATTTCCAACATTCTCCCCGGGGTAAAACTTTATATCAACACCGGCAGCGGCAGCAATATGCAAATGCTGCTCCCCCTGGAGAGCCTGATTCAGAATGCAGGAGGCATCGATAATCATGAGTAAGAAAGCATGGATTTCCATTGGCGTGGCGGCAGCCATTCTGGCAGTGGTTCTCTTTGCGGGAACCTTTACGGTTGCCGAGGATGAATACGCCTGCACCGTCCGTTTCTCCAAAATCATCAATGTGACCAGTGAGGCCGGTCTTCACTTCAAGCTCCCCTTCCTGGATACCATCACCTATTTCACCAAAGCCACCCAGCTATACGACATCCCCCCTTCCGAGGTGCTCACCCGGGACAAGCAGAATATGACCGTGGACTGCTATATTCTTTGGTCCATTGAGGATCCCAAGCAGTTCTATAAAACCTTGGGCACCCGCTCCAATGCCGAGGAGCGGCTGGACAGCTTGACCTATAATGAGCTGAAAACCATCATGGGCACCCTGGCACAGTCCGACATCATCAATATGGAGGACGGTGCCAAGCGGAACGATATTTACGAAAGCATCTCCTCGGACGTTGACCGGCTGGCAAAAACCTATGGCATTCGGGTGGAGGATGTAAAAATCAAACAGTTTGACTTGCCGGAGTCCAACCTGAATGCCGTTTACAGCCGCATGATTTCCGAGCGAAACCAGATGGCCGAAAAATACACTGCCGATGGCAATTACGAAGCCTCCATCATCCGCAATGATGTGGATAAGCAGGTGAACATCATCGTTTCCGATGCCGAGGCCAAAGCCGCCGCATTGGTAGCCGAGGGCGAAGGCGAATATATGCGGATGCTGGCAGCCGCCTATGACAGCGATGACAAAAAGGCATTCTATGAATTTACCCTGGCGCTGGATGCACTGAAAAGCAGCCTGACGGGCAGCGAGAAAACCGTCATTCTGGATGCCGATTCCGATTTGGCTAAAATTCTCGCCGGAAACAATTAACCGTTTTCCCATACCCGCCTTTTCCCGAAAAGGCGGGTATTTTTTGCATCTTGACGAAATCCTCCCCGGATATTCTTCGGAAATCATGAAAAAGCCTCTTTACGAATTGTATAAAATGTAGTAAAATAAGCTACAAACGCGGTAAAGGGGGCGCAATGGATGAAATGCCTGAAATGTGGGCGGGAAACGGATCAGACATTCTGTGCAGACTGCCGGGCTGAAATGGAGAAATACCCGGTAAAACCCGGGACAATCATCCTGCTTCCCAAGGAGCGCACCCCCATTCAGAAACCTTCCCCCCGCCATGCGCGACCCTCGCTGGAATCCGTGGTCAAGGCTCAAAAGAAAACCATTCGCCGCATGGGGCGCGCAATTGTTATTCTGCTGGTATTGATGGCTGTGATGACCGTCTTTCTGGTTCGTCTGCTCAATAATGACCAGCAGATTCCCCTTGGCAAAAATTATTCAACCATTACCAGGCCTGTAACGGAAACCACCGAGCAGACAGAAGAAACCCTTCCGCCGGAACCAGTCGTCACCGCCCCATCCGCTGCACCTATCCGGCATACTGCTGCCGTGCAGCCGTCCGAAACAGGCAAATAAAATGTTTCACGTGAAACATTAAAAAGGGAGAGAAGAAATGGGTACCATTATTGCAGTCGTGAATCAGAAGGGCGGCGTGGGGAAAACCACCACCGCTGTCAACCTGGCTGCCGCGCTTGGCGACTTGGGGCTGCGGGTGCTGGTTTGCGACTTTGACCCCCAGGCAAACGCGACCTCCGGCTTCGGCATTGACAAGCGCAAGGTCAAGCACACCAGCTACGGCCTGATTATCGAGGAAACCACCGCCGCCGAGGCCATTGTACACACCGACTTTTGCGATGTGATCCCCTCCTCTGCCGACTTGGCCGGCGCGGGGGTGGAGCTGATTGGCATGGAGCATCGGGAAAAGCAGCTGCGCAAGGCGCTGGAGGAAGTGCGGGATAACTACGATGTCATTTTTATTGACTGCCCCCCTTCCCTGGAAATGCTGACCCTCAATGGCCTGATTGCCGCCGACGGCATTATGATTCCCGTCCAGTGTGAGTATTACGCACTGGAGGGACTGAGCGACCTGATGGCAACCCTGCGTTCCGTCAAGCGGAAGCTCAACCAGACACTGGACATTTTCGGCGTGGTTCTGACCATGTTCGATGGAAGAACCAATTTTTCCACACAGGTTGCCCAGGAGGTGCGCCGTCACTTCCCCGGCAAGGTATTCACCACCGTCATTCCCCGCAATGTCCGCCTGGCGGAAGCCCCCAGCCACGGCCTGCCCGTCACCGCATATGACCGCAGCAGCCGCGGCGCTGTGGCCTACCGGGAGTTGGCGCAGGAAGTGGCCGCAAAATTGAAACGATAAGGAAAGGAGCAGGACAGATGGCATCACAAAAAGGCTTAGGCAGAGGCCTTGGCGCGTTGCTGGGGGATTTTTCCGACACCACTGCCGAGGACAGCGCCTTTAAGCAGCTGCCCCTGCACCGGGTGGAGCCAAACCCCGACCAGCCCCGTCAGGATTTTAATGAGGAGGAGCTGCAATCTCTGGCAGAATCCATCCGCGTTCATGGCGTGATTCAGCCCCTCACCGTCCGGGAAACCAGCGACGGGTATTATCAGATTATTGCGGGGGAACGCCGCTGGCGCGCCTCCCGTCTGGCAGGACTTACTGAGATTCCCGCCCTTGTCATCGAGGCAGATGAAAAAACCGCCAAGGAGTTGGCGCTGATTGAAAACTTGCAGCGGCAAGACCTGAACAGCGTGGAAGAAGCCCTGGGCTACCAGTCCCTGATGGATGATTTCGGCCTGACCCAAGAGGAGGCTGCCGAGCGGGTGGGCAAGTCCCGTTCTGCCGTGGCCAATGCCCTGCGTCTGCTAACGCTGGACGAAAAGGTACTGGAGATGATTCGCGTCGGCTCCATCACTGCCGGGCACGCCCGGGCAATTCTAATGCTGAAATCCGAAAAAAAGCAGGTAGAAGCCGCTCAGAAGATTGCAAATCTGGGGCTTTCCGTCCGTCAGGCGGAGCTGCTGTGCAAGAATATGTCCCAGGAGCAGCAGGAAAAGAAGGAAGAGCCGGTTTTGAAGGTGGATTACGTCAAGGAATGTGAAAAATCCCTGAGCAAGCACCTGGGTCGGGGCGTTAAAATCATCAACGGCAAGCGCAAGGGCAAGTTTGAGCTGGAATTTTACGGCCAGGAGGATTTGCAGGTGCTGCTGGATGCCCTGATGACGCTGCAAAAAGGCGGCAGCGCCGGGAAATAATCAGATAGAACCATCTATAGAAAGAAGTACTCACAAAAGGAGTTAGATTATTATGTTGGACATTAAAAAAATCAAGGAAAATCCCGAGGCAGTGAAGGCAGGTCTCCGTGCCAAGGAAGTGGACTGCGATGCCACCGTTGACCGCATTCTGGAGCTGGACGAGCAGCGCCGTCAGCTGATTGCCTCCACCGAGCAGCGCAAGGCCATGCAGAACAAGGTTTCCAAGGAAATCCCTCAGATGAAGAAGCAGGGCAAGGACGTGGCTCCCCTGTTTGCGGAAATGGCAGAGCTGAAGGCCGAACTGGCAGAGGACGCAGCCAAACTGGATGCCGTTCTGGCCGAGTACCGCACCTGTATGCTTTCTCTGCCCAACCTGCCCGACCCCGACCTGAAGCCCGGCGGAAAGGAAAACAACGAACCCCTGCGCTACTTTGGCGAGCCCCACAAGTTTAACTTCCCGCCCAAGCACCATGTGGATTTGTGCCAGGATTTGGGGCTTATCGACTATGAGCGGGGTGTGAAGCTGGCAGGTGCCGGCAACTGGATGTACACCGGCATGGGCGCACGGCTGGAGTGGGCGCTGCTGAACTACTTCATTGACACCCACATTGCCGATGGCTATGATTTCATCCTGCCCCCTCATATGCTGGAGTATCAGTGCGGCGAAACCGCCGGCCAGTTCCCCAAGTTTGCCGACGAAGTATATAAGATTGCCAACCCCACCGACGACCGGATTCACTATATGCTGCCCACCGCCGAGGCTGCGCTGGCTTCCGTTTACCGTGACGAAATTCTCTCCGAGGCTGACCTGCCCAAGAAGTTCTTCGCTTACACCCCCTGCTTCCGCCGGGAGGCCGGTTCTCACCGCGCCGACGAGCGGGGCATGGTGCGCGGTCACCAGTTCAACAAGGTGGAGATGTTCCAGTATACCCGCCCTGAGGATTCCGACGAGGCCTTCGAGGAGCTTGTGCGCAAGGCCGAGAATCTGGTGAAAGGTCTGGGCTTCCACTTCCGCACCGTGAAGCTGGCTGCCGGTGACTGCTCTGCCTCCATGGCCAGAACCTACGACATTGAAATTCAGATTCCTTCCATGAACGGCTATAAGGAAGTCTCCTCCGTCTCCAATGCCCGGGATTATCAGGCTCGCCGCGGCAACATCCGCTTCCGCCGGGAGGCCACCGGCAAGCCCGAATTTGTCCACACCCTCAATGGCTCCGGTTTGGCAACCTCCCGTATCTTCCCCGCCATGGTGGAGCAGAACCAGCAGGCTGACGGCTCCGTTGTTGTCCCTGAGGTACTGCGCAAGTATCTGGGCGGCATGGAAGTCATTGAGAAAATCAACAAATAATTCCCCTTGCAGGGGCGGAATTCCTCCGTCCCCGCAGCGGGAAACGCCTTGGAAGCCTCCGGGTTGTTGATAAACCTGTGGAAAATGTGGATAGATGCAATTTATTCACATTTTCCTGGGAAAAGCAGAAAGAAGGGTTCAGGATGAAAAATCCCCAAAAGCCAAAGTGGTTGGATGAGTTTGCAGCCTTTGCCATCAAGGGCAATGCCATGTCCCTGGCTGTTGGTACCATTATCGGCGCAGCCTTCTCCACCATTACAAAATCCATCACGGACGACATCATCATGCCGTTTGTTGCCATCTTCATGGGCGGCATCGACTTCTCGGAGCTGAAGATTACCCTCCCCCGCCTGTTCGGCGAAGCCCCGGTGGACGAAGCCGGTCATGCCATTTCCAACACCCTGAACTATGGCAATTTTCTGGCTGCAATGATTAACTTTCTGATCCTGGCACTGGTTGTTTTCTTTATTGTAAAGACCGTCAACAAGATTGCTGACATGGCAGCCCGCAAGGAGGAGCCCGCCCCTGAGCCTGCACCTCCCGCCGAACCGGAGCCAACCAAGGAAGAGCTGCTCCTCACGGAAATCCGCGACCTTCTGAAAAACAAATAAATTGTACGTGAATCGATGGACGATGCCATAACAGCACCGTCCATCGTTTTTTTGACGGCAGTGCCGCCGGACAATGCCGCAACGAACCCTGTAACCAATACGGCAGTGCCCTAACCCGCCCGGTGACGATACTTCACGCCAAACCGTGGGATACTAAGGAGCGGCTCGGTTATGCACACGCCGACGCGAAGCGTCCGCAGCTCCCCTGTACGGGCTGCCTGGGGGGTTCCACGTAATCAGTCCGGTTAATGAAGCACTACGTTCGGCCACCTCCCCTTTCAGGGGCGGCAGAGGCACATCGCACCATTGTCCGGCAGCACTTCCTCCTTAACAAACAGCTTTGTAAAACGCTGTTTTTATTCTACTTTCATGGAATACCGCAACGTATGTCAATGTGTACAAGTTTACCCTCCTCCAATGGTGCAACTCGCTGAAATGCAATTTTATGTTTTTGAAGCCCTTGACTTTCCAAGCACATCATGTATAATAAGCTCAAACGAAAACGTTTTAGGATTTTGGAAATGTAGCACTTTGACGAAGCCTGCGTATTCCCAAACGTTTTCGCAAATCGGAAGCGGTTTTGCCGCAGAGGCACAAACCAAAAATTTAACTAGGAGGCAAACAAAATGAAGAAGATTCTCGCTCTGGCATTGGCTGCCGTGATGACCGTCGGGACCATGGTGTTCCCCGCCGCCGCAGCAACCGAGAAGACCACCATCAACTTGTGGGCTTTCACCGATGAGGTTCCCGGTATGATGACCAAGTTCCTGGAAGCACATCCCGAACTCAGCGAAAAGTACGACATCAACACCACCATCATCGCTACCACCGATGGCGCTTATCAGCCCGCTTTGGATGCCGCTCTGGCAAACGGCGAGGTTGACATCTACGCCGCCGAGGCTGCCTTCGTTCTGAAGTATGCACAGGGCGACGCTTCTGAGTATGCCGCCTCCTATGCTGACCTGGGCATTGATGTGGATGCCGATGTGAAGGCCGCTGAAATTGCACAGTACACCGTGGATATTGGCACTCGTCCCTCCGACAACGCTCTGGTTGCTCTGGGCTACCAGGCCACCGGCGGCGTGTTCATCTATCGCCGTTCCATCGCCAAGGCTGTTTGGGGCAATGACGATCCCGCATTCGTGGCTGAAAAGATTGGCGCCGGTTCCGGCTCCTGGGACGCTTTCTTCGCTGCCGCTCAGGAAGTGAAGGATGCCGGTTACGCCATGGTCTCCGGTGACGGCGACATCTGGCACGCTGTTGAAAACTCCTCCGAAACCGGCTGGATTGTGGACGACAAGCTGAACATCGACCCCGCCCGTGAGGCATTCCTGGATCTGTCCAAGAAGCTGCACGACAACGGCTTCTACCACGACACCACCGACTGGCAGGAAGGCTGGTTCGCCGACATGAAGAAGGACGGCGGCGTTCTGGGCTTCTATGGTCCTGCATGGCTGATTAACTACACCATCGCTCCCAACTCCGGCGAGGGCGACAACTCCTCCGCTGGCGACTGGGCTTGCTGCGCTCCCAACATTGGCTTCTTCTGGGGCGGCACTTGGCTGCTGGCCGGCAAGAACGTCGTTGACACCGAGAAGGCAGAGCTGGTTCGTGACTTCATTCACTGGGTCACCCTGGACTGCACCGAGGACGGCTTGCAGTATAAGTGGGCGAATGGCACTCTGAACGGCGAAGGCGGCACCAAGGACTGCGTCGCTTCCGGTACTGTCATGGCCAAGTCCAACGGCGAGCTGGACTTCCTGGGCGGCCAGAATATGTTTGACGCTTTCGTTCCCGCCAATGCGTACGCAAACGGCAAGAACCTGACCCAGTACGATGAGAGCATCAACACCGCATGGCGTGATGCCGTCCGTCAGTACGCACACGGTGAGGTTGACCGTGACACCGCTATCGAGAACTTCAAGATTACCGTTGCCGATACCCTGGGTCTGGATGTTGACTGATTCGATAGACACTTGAATAACATAATCTAAATGCCGTGGGGATAGGCAGCTTCGGCGGCCTATCCCCCATTGGCTTTGTAAAGACAAGGGGGCCGCACGCATGAAAAAGACGAAAAGCTTCAGCTATGCCAAATATGGCTACTTATTTTCCATTCCCTTCGTGGTTGCGTATCTGATTTTCTCGCTTTATCCCACCATCAACACTGTTATTCTGGGCTTCACCGATGCCAAGGGTATGGCCGGTCTGACCAACTGGCACTTTCTTCCCGCCGATGACCTGTTCAAGAATTTTATCGCCATTTTGAAGGCACCTACCTTCCGCAAGTCCCTGGGCAACACCATTATCTTATGGATTGCCAACTTTATTCCTCAGATTTCGCTGGCATTGCTGCTCACTGCATGGTTCACCTCCAAGCGCAATGAGCTGCGGGGACAGGGCTTCTTTAAAGTCGTGTTCTATATGCCTAACATTATCACCGCCGCATCCATTGCAATACTGTTTAAGGCACTGTTTGCCTACCCGATAGGCCCTGTGAACAGCCTGCTCATGAAGCTGGGTCTGACCGACACGGCAATTAACTTTACCACAAAAGTCTGGCCTACCCGGGGCATCATCGCCTTTATCCAGTTCTGGATGTGGTACGGCAACACCATGATCGTACTGGTGTCCGGCGTGCTGGGCATCAACCCCGATTTGTATGAAGCCGCCGAATTGGACGGCGCAACCTCCTCCCAGATGTTCTGGAAGATAACCATGCCCAATCTGAAAACCATTCTGCTGTACACCCTGATTACCAGCATGATTGGCGGTCTGAATATGTATGATATTCCCAAGCTGTTCAACGACGGCAACCCCGCCAACTCCACCATGACCACCAACGTGTTCATCTATAAGCAGGCGTTCAGCGGCAGCTATATGTACGCCCGTGCCGCTGCGGCCTCCGTGATTATGTTCATTATCATTGCCATCATGTCCGTGTTTGTATTCCTGCTGTTCCAGGATTCCGACAAGAAGATGGAGCGTGCTGCAAAACGTGCCGCGAAGCGCGCGGCCAAGAAAGAGGTGGGCTAATATGGCAAAGAAATCCATCGGCATCCGCCGCACCCCCGGCCAAAAGATATTCCGGGTATTTGCCTACATTCTGTGTATTTTCCTGGCTTGCCTGAGCCTGTTCCCCTTCATCATCATGCTGGTCAACGCCACCCGCGACACCCCCAGTATCCAGTCCAGCCCCATTTCCTTTGTGTTTGGCAGCAATCTGAAGCGCAATTTCCAGATTCTCACCAGCAAGGATATGTTCAGTCCCTGGGTTGGCCTGAAAAACTCCCTCATCATCTCGGTCTGCGCCACCGCTCTGACGGTGTATTTCTCTACCCTCACCGCCTATGCCCTGGTTGCCTATGAGTGGAAGCTGAAAGGCCCCTTCTTTGCCATGATTCTGGCGGTGATGATGATTCCGGCCACAATCACCTCCATTGGATTCTATCAGTTTATGTACCGCATCGGCTGGACGAACAACCTCCTGCCCCTGATTTTGCCTGCCATTGCAGCCCCCGGCACGGTGTTCTTCATGCGGCAGTTTATGATTCCCGCCCTGCCCATGGAGATTGTCCAGTCCGCCCGGGTGGACGGCGCTTCGGAATTCCGCACCTTCAACCAGATTGTGCTGCCCATCATGAAGCCCGCCATGGCAACCCAGGCCATTTTCGCTTTTGTTGCCAGCTGGAACAACTTGTTCATCCCCCAGATTCTGCTGACCAAGAAAGAGGTTTATACCATGCCCATCATGGTGTCCCTGCTCAACGGTGACATCTACAAGGTGGAGTACGGTGCCATTTATCTGGGTATTCTCCTGACCGTACTGCCCATTTTCGTGATTTATTTTGCCCTGTCCAAGTACATCATTGCCGGTGTTGCCCTGGGCGGCGTGAAGGAGTAATCCATGCTGTCCAACTGGGAAAACACCCCTGCCGCAACGCTTTTGCGGTTTTTGGCCGACCTGATGTTAGTAAATCTGCTGCTGCTCTGCTGCTCCCTCGGCGTGGTCACCATTGGTGCTGCGCTGACGGGGATGTATGCGGTGCTGTTCAAGCGCCAGCGGGAGGACGGCAGCGTCAGCGTACTCAAGACGTTTTTCGGTGCCTTTGCCGACAATTTTCTGTGGGCGACGGCGCTGGAGGGCATTGTCGCTGCACTGCTGCTCGTTGCAGGGGTGGATTTTTCCTATGCACTCACGCTGCCCCAGCCGGGGAAAACCCTGTTCATTGTGATTGCAACGACGGTTGCGATGCTGCTGTTGACAATTTTTCTGCTGGCCTTTCCCCAGCAGGCGGTATACCGCAACAGCCTGCGCGGTATTCTCAAAAACAGTCTGGCGCTGGCGGTGTGCGCCCCCCTTCAGCTTCTGCTGGCGGCGGCAGCCTGGGCTGCCCCCTGGGTATTGGCAATCATTGAACCGGATGTGATTGTTTATTTGGGGGTGCTGTATCTGCTGTGGGGATTCAGCTTCCCGGCGTACTGCACCGTGCGGCTGCTTGACCCCGTTTTCCAGAAAATAACCCGGGAACAAGTCAATTAACCGCGTAACGGGCGGCAGCACTTCCCTGCTGCCGCCCTTTTTTAATGACGCACGAACTCTGTACCCATACGTTGGTTCCCTAACCCGCCCGGTGACCAGACCACTTAAAAACCGTTGGATTTTTATGGGCACTCAGTGAAATGCGCACGCCATCTGTAAGGGTTGACCAGCAGTCGGCCCGCCCCGCGGCTCTGCCGCCGCGGTTGTAGGGGCGGATAGAATCCGCCCGCAGCCCAAAGCGCCCCTTCGGGGTGCTTTGGGCGTATGCCGCCTTGTCTTTTCCCCTCCGCGTCAGTATAACAAACGCCAAAAAGAGATTGAAAGGAGAACTCATCCCTATGAATCGTGCCGAAGCCAAACAAAAAGCCCAAGCGCTGGTGGCGCAGATGGACGTGCTGGAAGCCGCCGCCCAACTAAGCTATGATGCCCCCGCCCTCGACCGTCTGCATATTCCCGAATACAACTGGTGGAACGAAGCCCTCCATGGTGTGGCTCGCGCCGGTGTAGCCACCTCTTTCCCCCAGGCCATTGCCATGGCTGCCTCCTTTGACCAAGACGAAGTGCAGCATCTGGGCGAGATTGCCTCCACCGAAGGCCGCGCCAAGTATAATGCCCTCTCCCAAAAGGGCGACCGGGACATCTATAAGGGGCTGACCTTCTGGTCGCCCAACATCAACATTTTCCGCGACCCCCGCTGGGGGCGCGGCCATGAAACTTATGGCGAAGACCCTTATCTCACCACGCAGCTGGGGCTTTCCTATATCCGGGGCTTGCAGGGTCAGGGGGAATACCTGAAAGCCGCTGCCTGCGCCAAGCATTTTGCCGTCCATTCCGGCCCCGAGGCCGAGCGGCATCACTTTGATGTCCACCCCAGTAAGAAGGATATGGCAGAGACCTATCTTCCCGCCTTTGAAGCCGCCGTGAAGGAAGGCCATGTGGAATCCGTCATGGGCGCGTATAACGCCGTCAACGGATATCCCTGCTGCGGCAGCCCGGAGCTGCTGCAAAACTATCTGCGGGATAACTGGGGGTTCGAGGGGCACGTTGTCTCCGATTGCTGGGCCATCCGGGATTTCCATGAAAACCACCACTTCACCGACACCCCCGCCGAGTCCAGCGCCGCTGCCCTGAAAGCGGGCACGGACTTAAACTGCGGCTGCACCTACCGCTGCCTGCTCACCGCCCTGGCGCAGAAGCTGATTTCTGAGGCGGACATCCGTCAGGCCGCCGTGCGTCTGTTTACCACCCGGTATCTGCTGGGCATCATGGACGGCCAGCACACCGAATTTGACAATATCCCCTACTCCAAGGTGGAGTGCAAAGCCCACACGGACTATGCCATCCAGGCCGCCGAAAAGGGCATCGTCCTGCTGAAAAACAACGGCATCCTGCCTCTGTGCAAAGAAAATCTGACCTCCATCGGCGTGATTGGACCCAACGCCAACAGCCGGGCTGCCCTCATTGGCAACTATTACGGCACCTCCTCCCGCTACATCACCGTGCTGGAGGGCATTCAGGATGAGGTGGGCGATGACGTGCGGGTTTATTACAGCCAGGGCTGCCACCTGTTCAAAGACCGGGCAGAAAATCTGGCTCGCCCCAATGACCGTCTGGCTGAGGCGCAGGTGACCGCAGATTTGTCCGATGTGGTCATTCTGGTGCTGGGTCTGGACGCAACTTTGGAAGGAGAGGAGGGCGACACCGGCAATGCCGACGCCTCCGGCGACAAGCTGAGCCTCCTGCTGCCCAAGAGCCAGCGGGATTTGGCCGAAGCGGTGCTGGCCACCGGCAAACCCGTGGTGCTGGCGCTGATGGCCGGTTCCGCCATTGATGTCAGCGAAATCGCCGACCGCTGCGCCGCCGTGATCCAGCTGTGGTATCCCGGTGCCCGGGGCGGCAAAGCCGCCGCCGACATTCTGTTTGGCAGGCGCTCCCCCTCCGGCAAGCTGCCCGTCACCTTCTACTATCAGTCCGCATTGGACGAAATGCCCGCCTTTACGGATTACTCTATGCGCAACCGCACCTACCGCTACTACACAGGGAAGCCCCTGTACCCCTTCGGCTACGGCCTGACCTATGGCGATACCGCCGTGGAGTCCGTCACCGCCGACCGGGAAAAGGCGGTTGTCCGGGTCGTCAACCGCGGCACCGCCACCGAGGATGTGGTGCAGCTGTACATCCGGGATATGGCCTCCCCGGATGCCACGGTGAACCCCAAGCTCTGCGGCTTCCGGCGGATTTTTCTGGAGCAGGGCGAAGAAACGGAAGTCACCGTTCCCCTGTCCGCTCAGGCGTTCCAGGTCTGCGGAGAGAATGGCCAATGGATGCAGGGCAGCGGCAAATGGACGCTGTATGCTTCCTTCGGCCAGCCGGATCCCCGCACCGAGGAGCTGACAGGCAAAAAGGCTGCCAGCGTGGTCATTGAATAAATCGCAAGGGCGCTGCCGGAATGCAACCGGCAGCGCCCAATTTTTGCGATGTACAGCGCAATGCGCCAAAAATTATCCGTGATAGTTCACCTTTGTCAAATCCGGGATATACACATTGATGTCCACTTCCCCCTCGATGCCGGGCACGGTGCCCTCGCTGGTATACTGCCACATTTCCACCCGGAAGGGGAAGGTCATTCTATCCTGGTACAGTGCCAGCCAGAAGGGATAGTCCTCCAATTCGTTCAGGTACAGCATTTTGGATGCCTGCGTCCAGTTGAAGTAAATCATGGCATCATAGCCCCGGCTTGCCATTTCATCGCAGAAGTACCGGAGCATATCAGTCAGCAGCCGACGGTCTACATTTTTGGTTCGCCCCTCGGTGGGATTGGCAATCTCCCAGTCCAGCACGATGGGATATTGCAGCGCCCGGTCACCCAGAATATCCAGCATAAATTCAATTTCCTCATACACCTCGTTGATGCTGGTGGCCTGGGAGAAGAAGTAAACGCCGATGGGCATTCCGGCTTCCAATGTTCCCTGTAGGTTCTTCTGGATGTATTCGTCCTCTACCAAGGTGCCCTTGGCACCCCAACCGCGGTAGCCCAGGCGGAGCATGGCAAAATCCACGCCGGACTGCTTCACGGCCTTCCAGTTAATGTCGTGCTGGAAAGCAGAAACGTCCACGCCCACATAGCTCTCCTGTTTCAGACAATAGAGGTAGTTGTGCTTGTTATACTGGAAGTCATACATATCAAAGGGGTTGCTTTCCGGCGGAATGGTAGGCTCCTCGGTGGCCTCGGTTTCGCCGGTGACCATGGGGTTCTGTTTCAGTTCGTTTTCCTCCTCCAGGTGGATGTCCCGGATGATGAGGTCGGGGTCATCCGGTGTTTCCGTGGCGGGGGTAAAGAGTTTGGGGAACACGAAGGATGCGCCGATAACCGCTGCCAGCGCCACGGCACACACCGCCGCAATCACACCCAGCACGACCACCACGCCGCTGCCGCCGGCGGATTTGGCGTTGTCGTCTTCATCGATATAAACGTAATCGTCGGATTCTTCGTTAAATTCTTCGTTTTGATAATCATCGGAACGCTTCATAAGCGACTCTCCTTTTTCTGGGGAATTCCCCCTCAATATACCATACAACGCCCCTTGACACAAGTGGAAAGTTTTTAGTGACGCTGCGGACATGGTACGAATACGGCAGTTCCCGAACCCGCCCGGTTCGGTACGGTTCAGAAACTGTGGGATGATTATGGGCGTTCAGTCAAATGCACGCGCTTCTGTAGGGGTCGGCCAGCAGTCGCCCCCTACAATTAGGCGCAATCAAAAATAGAATTTTACAAGTATTTGATTGATTTTCTTTTCCAATCGCGGTAGAATAAGAAAAAACATCAGGAGGTTTTTTTATGAATGTTCTTGTCACCGGCGGTGCCGGGTACATCGGCGCACACACCTGCATCGAGCTGCTGGAAAGCGGCCATGAGGTAGTGGTCATTGATAATCTGTGCAACTCCAACCCCAAGTCCTTGCAGCGGGTGGAGCAGCTCACCGGCAAAAAGGTGAAATTCTACGAGGGCGATGTGCGGGACGAAGCACTGCTGACCTCCATCTTCCAGGAGAACAAGATTGACTGTGTCATTCACTTCGCCGGTCTCAAGGCTGTGGGTGAGAGCGTTGCAAAGCCCTGGGAATACTACGACAACAACCTCAATTCCACCTTAGTGCTGACCAAGGTGATGAAGGCCTTCAACGTGAAGACCATCATCTTCTCCTCCTCTGCCACCGTTTATACCGCCGACAACGAAATGCCGCTGAAGGAAACCAGCCGCACCGGCGGCTGCACCAACCCCTACGGCTGGACCAAGTATATGACCGAGCAGATTCTTTCCGGCATTGCCCACGCCGACCCCGAGTGGTGCGTGATTCTGCTGCGGTACTTTAACCCCATCGGTGCCCACAAGTCCGGTCTGCTGGGCGAGGACCCCCGGGGCATTCCCAACAACCTGATGCCCTTCATCACCCAGACCGCCATTGGCCGCCGGGAAAAGCTGAGCATCTTCGGCAACGACTACCCCACCCACGACGGTACCGGTGTCCGGGACTACATTCATGTGGTTGACCTGGCAAAGGGTCATGTGGCTGCCGTGAACTACGCCGAGGGTCAGAAGGGCTGCCAGGTGTTCAACCTGGGCACCGGCGTTGGCTACAGCGTGCTGGACATGGTCAACACCTTCATGGAAGTGAACCATGTGAATGTTCCCTATGTAATTGCTCCCCGCCGCCCCGGCGACATCGCCACCTGCTACGCCGACCCCACCAAGAGCCGTGAGGTGCTCCACTGGGAGGCAAAGGAGACGCTGGCAGATATGTGCCGCGACTCCTGGAACTGGCAGTCCAAGAACCCCCAGGGCTTCGATACCGAAGAATAAGGCGGCAATGCCGCCGGAGGGTGACGCTGCGCACCCTGTGCCCATACGGTACTTCCCTGACCCGCCTGGTTCGTTACCGCTCAGAAACCGGTTTGTGACAAAGGCGGCAATGCCGCCGGATGGTGACACTGCGCACCCTGTACCCATACGGTACTTCCCTGACCTGCCCGGTTCGTTACCGCTCAGAAACCGGTTTTACCATACCCTGCAACAATATCGAACACCAGACCATAGGGGCGGATGAACATCCGCCCCCTGATTTTATGAGGAACAGCTATGGCATTTGACGCATTCTATTTAAAATTCACCCTGGATGAGATACGGGAAAAGTGCCTGGGGGGACGGGTGGAGAAAATTTTCCAGCCCAGCCGGGACAGTCTCATTATGCTCATCAAGGGCAGCGCCGGGCGGGAAAAGCTGCTGATTGTGGCAAACCCCACCGCCCCCCGGCTGCATCTGACCACCGCCTCGCCGGAAAACCCGCCGGAGCCTCCCATGTTCTGTATGCTGCTGCGCAAGCACCTTTCCGGTGCACGCCTGGCTGAAATCTCCCAGCCGCCCATGGAGCGTCTGGCGGTTTTTACCTTTGACAGCACCGATGAAATGGGCTTTCCGGTGCAAAAGCGCCTGGTGGCGGAGCTGATGGGACGCACCTGCAATCTGTACCTGCTGGGGCCGGAGGGGCGTATCTTAGACTGTCTGCGGCGCATTCCCCTGGACGAAAACACCAAGCGTGCCGCCCTGCCCGGCCTGAACTATCAGGAGCCGGAAAAAGTGGAAAAGCAGAATCCGCTGGAATTTACAAACTATACGGAGCTATTGACCAGCCCCGGAGCCGACCTGCTGTGTGACCGGCTGATGGATACCCTGGGCGGCCTCAGCCCCCTGGTGTGCCGGGAGGCGGCGCTCCAATGTGCCGGGGATACGGATTCCAGGATTGAGAATCAGGACGTTCCCGCCCTGGCCGCAAATCTGCAAGCCTATTTCCGAGAAGTCCTCACCCAGCCCAAGCCCTATTTTTATGCTCAGGCCGACGGCACCCCCAAGCAGTTTGCCTTCTGCCCCATCCGGGAATATGGCAGCTGCCAGCAGGCAGAGAGCTTCAGCGCCCTGCTGGACAGCTTCTACACCCTGCGGGATCGCCGGGATGCCATGCGCCAAAAAAGCCAGGCCATTCGCAAAACCGTATCGAACCTCTGTGCCCGTCTGCGCCGGAAGCTGGCTGTGCAGGAAAAAGAGCTGGAGGCCACCTATGACCGGGAACGGCTGCGCCAGCTGGGCGACATTCTCACCGCCAACATTGGCAGAATCAAAAAGGGGCAAACCATCGCCCAATGCGAGGACTTCTATAACGAGGAGATGCCCATCATCGATATTCCCATCTCTCCCCTGCTGTCCCCCCAGCAAAACGCGGCAAAATTCTACAAGGATTACACCCGCATGAAGAACGCCGAAAAAGAGCTGACCCACCAGATTTCCCTGGGCAGCGAGGAGCTGAGCTATCTGGAAAGCGTGCAGGAGGAGCTGAACCGGGCGGGCACCGATGCCGAGCTGGATGAAATCCGGCAGGAGCTGCAAGCCGGCGGCTATGTGCGGCAGGATGGCAGCAAGGCAAGGATGAAGCAGAAGAAGCTGTCCCCCATGCGATTTGAAAGCACCGACGGCTTCCCCATTTATGTGGGCCGGAACAACCGGCAGAATGACGAGCTGACCTTCCGCCTGGCGCGCAAGGACGACATCTGGTGCCACGCCAGCAAGGTGCATGGCAGCCACGTCATCGTTTCCTGCGGCGGCAAAACACCGCCGGACAACACCCTCACCCAAGCTGCCCAGCTGGCCGCCTACTATGCGGAAACCACCGGCGGGCAGAATATCCCCGTGGATATGACGACGGTGAAGCAGGTTAAAAAAATCCCCAGCGGCAAGCCGGGCATGGTGATTTACCACACCTATAAGACCGTCATTGTCAATCCCTACAAGGACATTGTAGTGGATGAACTGAACGCAGAATAAGGCGGCAATGCCCGGCGCGAAGCGCCGGAATTGCAAAAAGCCCATGACATCAAACCGTGTCATGGGCTTTTGCATATTTTATTGGTTCTGTTCCAGCTTCTCGATTTCGGGCAGCGGGGTCTGGGTCTGCCACATGGCAAGCAGCGTGCCGCCCCGAACGGTGACACGAGCCTCTTTCCCGATGAAGTGATTGCTCACCCCCAAGGGAAAATCAGAATTCAGGGTCACCTGATCGGCTTTGTAATAGAGATTTTCAATGGTTACACTGCGCACGGATGCACCCAAGCTAAAGCAGGAAAAATCGCCCTGCATGGTTGGCGGAAAAATCAGTGTTCCGTAATCCAATGCGGTGGCAATATAATCCCGTCCTATCAAAAATCCGTGCGCTCCATGGGACACCAGGAAGCCCAATGTCTGGAAATTGGCAACGGTGTGGTCAAGCCGCCGCCCGTCCATGCCGCCATAAATAACGAACCGCTCATGGCATTCCCGCAGTCCATGCTTCACCGCCAGCATCATGTCGGTGTCGTCCTTTTCAATGGGAAAAGCGGTGGAGCCGTCCGGCACAAACCCCAAAGAGTCGAAATCGCCCAGTATCGTATTTGGGATGATTCCCAGTCTTTTGGCATGGTTCAGGCCGCCATCCACGGCAATCACATAGTCATCCCGCTGGATTGGCTCCAGCAGGCCGCCGAAATCACCGGCTCCAATCAAGATGCAGCTTCCCATCTCAGCGCACAAAGCGGGTGGACAGCGTAGTGCTCCACTTCTGGCCGGGGGCGAGAATGGCAGCGGCAGGCTTCTCCGTCCATTCGGTGCTGCTCTTTTCTGCGCTGGGCAGGCTGTGCCAAGGCTCAATGCACACGAATTTCGGCTCGCCCGGCTTGCTCCAAATCAGGGTATAGGGGAAATTCTTGATGCTGCACACCACCGCACGGCCAGAATCCTTCTCGTAAATGCCAAGGGTGCTGGAATTGAGGTTCGTCATGCAATGGCTGTCAATGGCGAACAGCTGGTTATCAATGGGAATGGTGTCGATATTGGTGCCCAGGTAATAGCACTTGCCCCGCACCAGACCGTTGGGCTGGCAGCTCAGGCACAGGGGGGATTCCATCTTGTCAAACCGCAGCTCATAGTCGCTGTAGGTGTGGTTCGTGTCAAACGGAATGGCAAAGGCGGGATGGAAGCCGATGCCAAAGGGCAGCACCTCTGTATCCCGGTTCTGCACAGTCAGGGTGTGGTGCAGGGTGTCGCCATCCAGAGAGAAGGTGGAAACCAGCCGAAATTCATAGGGGAAGTTTGCCAGCGTTTCGGGGTTGGAGCGCAGCTCCAAATCCACCCGGGTGGCGCTCTTGCGCACCAGGTCATGCTCCAGAATCCGTGCAAAGCCATGCTGCCCGGAGGAATAGTCTTTTCCCTTGGCGTGGATGGTGTTGTTCACCACCTTGCCGGTGTGGGGAAAGAGAATGGGCGCATGATACCCCCACACGCTGCTGTCGGCCTGCCAGATATGCTCCACGCCGTCAAGCTTGCGGACGACGCTTTTCACCTGAGCACCCCAGCTGGTGATGGTCACCTTCAAATAGTCGTTTTCGATCACGTATTCCTGAAAATCCATTATGATGTTTTCCTCCTCTTTCTGTGTAGGGCGGCATTGCCGCCCTTATTTCTTAATCACCAGGAAATACAGCAGCACGGCGATGCCCAGCACAATGCGGTACACGCCGAAGGCGCTGAAGGAATGCTTGCGGACATAATTCATCAGCCCCTTGATGACCAGCAGGCTCACAATGTACGACACGGTGCAGCCCACCAGCAGAATCAGCATATCCATTGCTGTGAAGCTGACCCCGGACAGGAAGAATTTCAGCAGCTTGATGCCGCTGGCACCCACCATGGTGGGAATTGCCATAAAGAAGCTGAACTCCGCCGCCGTGCCCCGGGACACACCGGCCAGGATGCCGCCCAGAATGGTGGAGCCGGAGCGGGACGTACCGGGCACCAGGCTCAGGCACTGGCTGACACCGATAATCATCGCCGTGCCCCAAGGAAGGTTGTTCACATCATGATAGCGAAGCTCCCGATGCTCATTCCATTTTTCCACCGCAATGAATGCAACGCCATAAACAATCAGCATGACGGCCACCACGATGCCGTTGTGCAGGTGCGTGTCCATCCAGTCGTCAAACAGCACGCCCACAACGCCGGAGGGGATGATGGCGGCAATAACCTTGAACCACAGCGTCCAGGTCTGCTTCTTCTGCTCGTCGTTCTTCCCCCGGTCGAAGGGGTTGAGTTTCCGGAAAAACAGGGCGCATACAGCCAGAATTGCCCCCAGCTGAATCACCACGTCGAACATACTCTGAAATTCTTCGCTCACGTTCAGGTTAATAAATTCATTCAGCAAAATCAGGTGTCCGGTAGAGGATACCGGGAGCCACTCTGTAATGCCCTCCACGATGCCAAACAGCACCGCCTTTAATACCTCAATCATATAAACTATGGTCTCCTTTCAGATTTTGAATATGCCCCTCAAAAAAAGACATACACCCCCATTTTTGACACAACCATCATACAGGAATTATCTTCACATTTCAATAGGCAATTGCGTTTATTCCGTCGGCTGCTGTCGAAAAAATTTTATACTCCCGTAACAACCGATTGACATTCGGGGTGGAACGGGGTACAATAAATCCAACTATGCGATAAGAGGAGGGAACACCATGGACGCCGGCGGCAGTGGCAATATACCGGGCCGAAGTAGGATGCAGTCTGCTTCCGTGGCAGACCTCAGCTAATTCGGCCCTTCGTAGATTGCCTCTTGTATTTTTTTAAGAAATGAGGAGGTAACTTATGGCAGAACGCTTTGAAATTATGGAAAAAGCCCTCCTGCAAATGTTGGAGAGCAAGAAGTATTCCACCCTGCGGGATATGCTGATTACGATGAATCCCAGCGATGTGGCGGGTATTTTCAGCGATTTGGAGGAAAAGCAGGTTCCCCTGATGTTCCGTTTGCTGCCCAAGGAGCTGGCAGCGGAGACCTTCGTTGAAATGGAGCCTGATACCCAGGCATTGCTCATCCAGGGCTTTTCCGACAATGAGCTGAAAGAAGTGCTCAGTGAGCTTTATGTGGACGATGCAGCCGACCTGGTAGAGGAGATGCCGGCCACAGTGGTGCGCCGCATTCTGGAGCAGGCCGACCCGGAGATGCGCAGCTCCATCAACCAGATTCTGCGCTATCCCGAAAACTCTGCGGGCTCCATTATGACCACAGAATATGTGGCGCTGCGCCCCAATATGACGGTGGAGGAGTCCATCACCCGCATTCGCCGTCAGGGTGTGGACAAGGAAACCATCTACACCTGCTATGTCATCGACAATGACCGCACCCTGCTGGGTCTGGTCACCGTAAAAAGTCTGCTGCTGTGTGAGGATGACGACACCCCCATCAGCCAAATCATGGTGACGAATCTGATTTCCGTCACCACCCAGGACGACCAGGAAGAAGTCGCCCGGATGTTCAGCAAGTACAATTTCCTGGCCCTTCCCGTGGTGGACAAGGAGAACCGCATGGTGGGCATCGTCACCTTCGACGATGCCATGGATGTCATGCAGGACGAGGCCACCGAGGATATGGAAATCATGGCCGCTATCACCCCCTCGGAGAAAAGCTATCTTGCCAGCTCTCCCTGGGATCTGTTCAAGCACCGGATTCCCTGGCTGCTGCTGCTGATGGTGTCGGCTACCTTTACCGGCATGATTATCAGCTCCTTCGAGGCGTCCCTGGGCATCCTGCCCATCCTCACCGTGTTCATTCCCATGCTGATGGACACCGGCGGTAACAGCGGCTCTCAGTCCTCTGTCACCGTCATTCGTGCATTGAGCCTGGACGAGCTGCATTTCAAGGATATTTTCACCGTCATCTGGAAGGAAGTCCGCGCCGCCGCCCTGTGCGCCATTGCGCTGGCCGCTGTGTGTTTCGGCAAGGTAATGCTGGTTGACCGGCTGCTGATGGGCAACACCAGTGTCACCGTTCTGGTGGATTTGACCGTGTGCCTGACGTTGGCTGTAACGGTTATCGTGGCAAAGGTTGTGGGCTGCTCCCTGCCCCTGATTGCAAAGCGGTTCGGCTTTGACCCAGCCGTGATGGCTTCCCCTTTCATCACCACCATCGTGGATGCCATGAGCTTGCTGCTGTATTTCCTGTTTGCCAAGGCCATTCTGGGTGTATGAAAATTCCCGCGTTTTCCGTTTCCTGGAAAACGCGGGATATTTTTGTAGGGAGCGACGAGCAGGCGACCCCCGCGGCGTAGCCCCCCCTACAGTCCTGGCGGTGCAAAATGGGTACGAAAAAGCCCCGCCGCGATTGCAGCAGGGCTTTTCATGGTGACCCGTACGGGAATCGAACCCATGTTACCGCCGTGAAAGGGCGGTGTCTTAACCGCTTGACCAACGGGCCTGGTAGCGGCAATCTGATTCGAACAGATGACATACCGGGTATGAACCGGCTACTCTACCAACTGAGTTATGCCGCCATGTGGTCAAGTTGATTCCGGCACCGCCGAAATCAGCTTCATTAGTATATTACGTCAAGCTCATTTTGTCAATAGTTTTTTTGAAAAATTTCAGATTTTTTTGAAGACCGCATTTGCGCTCCAAAATGCGGCCGCAATCCCCTCTTGGATGATGGGAAGGTTATATCCCCCCAGGGGGCTTCCGAAGAATGCTTCTATCTGGTAGAATGATTTCAAGGTCAATTCCGAGCGGAGATATGGAGCCAAATGCTCCAATCCCGCCCCATGAATGAAACACAGAAAGGGTAGAAAAAATGAAAAAACTCCTCGCAATGCTGCTGACGCTGTCCATGGTGCTTTCCATGGCTGTTGGCGCTGTAACCGTCTTTGCCGAAACAGAAGAAACCCGGGTCATCGTTGACAGCATGGATCGAAGTGTGGAAATTCCCGCCGATGTCCAGCGCATTGTCTGCGTGGGCGTGGGTGCGCTGCGCTACACCTGCTATGTGGGCGGTGCCGACCGGGTGGTAGGCGTGGAAGACTACGAAACCAAGCCCGGCATGAGCCGCCTGTACAACTATGTAAATTTTGACCGCTTCCAGGATTTGCCTGTAACCGGTACCAACGGCGAGCCTTTTGTGGAGGAAATCATCAATGTGGAGCCCCAGGTGATTGTGATGAGCGCTTACGCCAAGCAGGATCCCGATGAGCTGAGCCGGAAAACCGGAATCCCCGTGGTGGTGGTTCCCGGCAGCGACACCACCCTGGACGACAAGGCATACACCACCATTCGGATTCTGGGCGAGCTGTACGGGCTGGAAGACCGGGCAGAGGCACTGACTTCTTACCTCCTGGGGATTCAGGAGGATTTGGAGCAGCGCACCGTGTCCATCCCCGATGACCAGAAACCCAGCTGCTATGTGGGCGGCGTGTCCTTCAAGGGACACCATGGCTTTGAGGGCACCGAGGCATACTACGGCCCCTTTGAGCTGATTCACGCCAACAACCTGGCAAACACCACGAACCAGACCGGCGCTTTCAACATCGATGTGGAGCAGGTGCTGGCATGGGATCCCGACCTCATCTTCCTGGACTTCAACGGCATGAAGCTGATCAACGAGGACTATGAGGCGCATCCCGATTTCTACCAGGCACTGACGGCAGTGCAGGAGGGCAAGGTGTATTCCCAGATTTCCTTCCGTTCCTCTGCCTCCAACCTGGAAACCGCACTGGCGGACGCTTACTATGCCGCCTGCGTCATGTTCCCCCAGCAGTTCCGGGACATCGACCCGGTGGAAAAGGCCGGCGAAATCTTCACCATGCTGCTGGGCAGCAATCCCTATGACGATTTGAAGGGAGCAGGCTATGAATTCCGTCCGATTGTTATCGGGGAATAAGCATGATTTAACAGACTACCGGAAAAATCAGGTCAGGAGCATCCTCTTTTTGATGCTCCTGACTGCTTTGCTGCTGGTGTCCGTTCTGCTTTCCCTGCGTGCAGGCTCCTATAATACCCCCACGGCGGAGCTTATCAAGGGCATCTTCGGGAAATCCGCCGACAAAAAGGTGAATCTGGTCATCCGCAACAATCGCCTGCCCCGCATTTGCACCGCCATTGTCGCCGGTGCCGGGTTGGGTCTGGCGGGCTGCATCCTCCAGGCCATTCTCCATAACCCGCTGGCATCCGCCTCCACCCTGGGCGTTTCCCAGGGCGCTACCTTCGGCGCTGCCTTTGCCATTGTCACCCTGAATCTCACCGGCGGCGTTGCCATTTCCCTGTGGTCCTTCCTTGGCTCCATTGCGGTGGCAGCCGTGATTCTGGGACTGTCCCGGCTCAAGCAGGTCTCTGCCGAGGGCATTGTGCTGGCGGGCGTGGCAATCAGCTCCATGCTGGGCGGCGCCACCACCCTCATTCAGTATTTCGCCAACGAAATCCAGCTGTCCAACCTGGTGTTCTGGACCTTCGGTGACCTGGGCAGCACCGACTGGAACGACCTGCGGGGCATGGCGCTGATGGTGCTGGCGCTGATTGTGTATTGCACCCTCCATCGCTGGGACTATAACGCCCTGCTCAACGGCGAGGAAACCGCCGTCAGCCTGGGCATCAACGTGCAGCAGCTGACCCTGACCAACATGGTGCTGTGCTGCCTGACCTGCTCCATGATTGTTTCCCGGGTGGGTCTGATTAACTTCATCGGTCTGGTTGCGCCCCACATTATCCGCATGGTGGTGGGCAACAACCATGTCTATCTGATTCCCGGATCGGTGCTGGCTGGTGCCACATTGCTGCTGCTGGGCGACCTGTTCGCCCGGGTGGCAATCATGCCCATCATTCTGCCCATCGGTGCCATTACCTCTTTCCTGGGCGGCCCGCTGTTTTTGTATCTTCTGTTTAAGGGGGGCAAGAGGAAATGATTGAAGTGAATCATATTTCCTACCACTACCATGGCGGCGGCGAGGTGCTCAAGGATGTGAGCTTTCAGCTGGAGCCTGGGAAATTCCTTGCCATTCTGGGCAACAACGGCGTGGGAAAAAGCACCCTGCTGAAATGCCTCAATAAGATTCTCAAGGCGGATGACGGCACTTTCCTGCTGGACGGAGAGAACATCCTGAAAATGAGCAATCACCAGGTCTCCCAGCGGATTGCCTTCGTGTCCCAGAACGTTCCAAGCACCCAGATGACCGTGCACGATGTGGTGATGCTGGGCAGACGGCCCTATATGAAATGGGGCTTTACGGAAAAAGACCATCAAATTGTCCACGAGGCCATGGATCGGCTGAACCTGGATGCCCTGCGGGGGCGGTTTCTCAACCAGCTCTCCGGCGGCGAGCGGCAAAAGGTGATGCTGGCACGGGCGCTGGCGCAGCAGCCCAAGCTGCTGCTGCTGGACGAGCCGACCAGCAGCCTGGACATTCACAATCAGTATCAGGTGCTGAAAATTGTGCAGGAGATTTGCCGCAAGGACGGCCTGACCGCCATTGTGGTCATTCATGACCTGAATCTGGCGCTGCGGTTCTGCGACCGGTTCCTGCTGCTGCGGCAGGGGCAGGTATATGATGCCGGCGACTGGCGGGTGCTGACCCCGGAGGCGCTGGAGCAGGTATACCAGGTAAAGGGCAAAGTGCTGGATGTGGAAGGACGAAAAATGGTGCTGGTGGAGGAGTGACCCTCCGCCGGAAAAATGAAAGGAGTTTTTCTGAAATGGATGAAAATAAGGAATTGTGGAATAAATGTGTGGAATTTCACGGACACGCCTGCGGCGGTCTGACCATCGGCTACAAGGCGGCGCTGTATGCCATTGAGCGCATGGGCTTGCGGCTGGGCGGCGGCGGCAACGCCGGATGCCTGTCCCCGGACGAGGAAATTGTGTGCATCAGCGAAAATGATGCCTGCGGCGTGGATGCCGTTCAGGTGATGCTGGGGTGCAGCGTGGGCAAGGGCAATCTGCTGTTCCATATGCGGGGCAAGCAGGCGTTCACCTTCTTCAATCGGAAAAACGGGGAATCCCTGCGGCTGATGCTGAAGCCCAAGCCCGAGGGCATGACCCGGGAGGAATCCTTTGCCTATTACCAGAGCTGCCAGCCGGCGGAGATGTTTGATGCCATGGATGCCAAGCTCCGGCTGCCGGAGAAAGCACGGCTGTTTGATTCCTACGCCTGTGAGTGCTGCGGTGAAATCACCGGTGCCAACTGGATTCGTCTGGCAGGGGGCAAGAAGCTCTGCCTGGACTGCTACGAAAGCTATAACCGCTTCGACGTGTAAGACACAAAACGCCCCTGGAAACAATTTCCGGGGGCGTTATCATTGGATGGGATTTGCAGCGCCGCCTTGGCTCCCCTTTCAGGGGCGGCGCGCCAGCCCCCGGTTTCCACCGCACCGGGTAGGGGCGGCTCGAAGCCGCCCGCTGCGGCGCAGCCGCTCAACATTCAACGAACCGCCCAGTTGCGTCAGCTTCGGGAGGCTAAGAGCCTCCCCTACATGGCGTGGGCATATGCGCTACTCTATCATCATTTACAAATTGTTTACTCGTGCAATCGCCGTAATCCATCATTAAAAATCCTTGCAATCCCATGATTTCTATGGTAAAATGGGCAGATGAATGTGAAAAATGTAAGGAGGAATTGGCTTGAAGCGGTGCGCTGCTGTTTTGTGTGCCTTTCTTTTCATCTGCTCGGCGCTGTTTTTACAGGTCTCTGCCGAGAGCAACGCCTCTAAAATCGACATCTACTGCACCGTCAATGCCGACGGTGATTGTCTGGTGAGCATGACCGTCAACCTCCACCTGGAAAGCAGTTCTACCGACCTGAGCTTTCCCCTGCCCTATGGCGCGGATAAGATAACCGTCAACGGCAGTTCCGTGCCCACCACCCGTTCCGGCAGCCGCACCCTGGTTTCCATCAGCCGAATCACCGGGGGCATGACCGGCGACTTCCCCGTTCGCTTCGACTATACCCTGAAAAACACCGTGAGCGTCACCCCCGAAAAAAAGCTGGAGCTGGTGCTCCCCATGCTCAGCGGCTTTGAATTTCCGGTGCAGGCCTTCAGCTTTATCGTCACCCTGCCCGATAATATCACCACCGTTCCCACCTTCACCAGCACCTATCAGCAGGTGGGCTTCGAGGCAAGCCTGGATCTGGCCGTCAGCGGCAACATGATTACCGGCTCCAGCACCACCTCCCTCAATGACCACGAGTCTGTGAGCATGACCCTGCCCGTCCCCCGGGAGATGTTCCCCTCCGTCAGCATATACCAGCGCACCGGCAACCCGGAGCTGATTCCCATGGGCATTTTCCTGGGTCTGGCGCTGGTGTATTGGCTTCTTTTCCTGCGTACCCTGCCCCCTCACCGTACCCGCACCGCCGTGCCCCCCGAGGGCATCTGCGCCGGTGAGCTGGGCTGCCGGACGACCATGGCAGGCGGCGACCTGAGCATGATGGTGCTGTCCTGGGCGCAGATGGGTTATCTGATTATCCAGCCCGTTGGCTCCAGAATTCTCCTGCGCAAGCAGATGGATATGGGAAATGAGCGCAGCCTGTTTGAAATCCGGGTGTTTGATGCCCTGTTCAAAAAGCAGGCGGTCGTCAACTGTTGCAGCCCCGGCTACGCCGCCCTGTGCAGAAAAACAGCCGGGATGATTCCCGGCGAGAAAACCATGTGCCGCCCCGGCTATGGCAACCGCCTCCCCTTCCGGGTGCTGCTGGCTGTGTGCCATGTGTTCTGCGGCGTGTGCGTTGCCATGAATATGACCTCCATCTCCGTGCTGGAGGTGCTGCTCTCCATTATTTTCGGTGTGCTCGGCTTCTTTTCCGCCATGGAGATGCATCGGTTTGCCTGCCAACTGTTCACCCGGGACAAGCTGCACGTTTGGATTTCCCTGGGGCTGGTGGGCTTCTGGTTCCTGCTGGGTCTGATTGCCGGGCAGCCCTGGATTCCCCTGGGGGCATCGGTGGTGCAGATTCTCATGGGCTTTTTGTATGCTTTCGGCGGAAAACGGACGGAGCTCAACCGCAGTGATGCCGGTGAAATTCTGGCGCTGCGCCGCTATCTGCGCTCCATCGACCGACCCGAGGCCGCCCGGCTGTTAAAAGCCGACCCGGAATATTTTTATCGCATGGCACCCTATGCCATTGCCCTAGGTGTCGGCAAGCCCTTTGCTGCGGCTTTTGGCCGCCGCCCGCTGGAGAGCTGCCCCTATCTGATTGTGCGCAACAGCGAGGGCAAGACCGCCGAGCAGTGGATGCGCATGATGACCCAGATGGTAAGCCTCATGGACAGCCGCTACCACCGGATGCAGGCCGAGAAATGGCTGGCAATTCGGGTGGAAAAAAAGGAGCGCAAGCGCCCCTACTGATTTCAAGAAACTTCAAAAGCCCATGACCGATTTTGGTCATGGGCTTTTTCAAGCTGTCAGGTTTTTCGCTGGAATTTTTCCTTGCACTTGGGGCAGGTAATCATAATCTTGCCCTTGCCCCGGGGGACGCGGACGGTCTGGCGGCAGCGGGGGCAGAGAAAATAACGGTTCTTGCGATCCTTCACCCGATCCAGCATCAAGCAGAAGCGTCTGTTCTCCTGATACCGCTTGTTGATATTCCGGGAGAGGCTGCGCCAGATGGCCAAAATCATCAGTGCATAACTCAACACGAAGAAAATCTGGCCGACCCAGCTGCCCTGCAAAAAAGCATAAATGATGCTCGCTGCCACACCCACGCACAAAATCACCACATTCAGGCGATCCGTGCCATATCGCCCGGACATAAACCGGTAGAGTCCGGCCTGTATTTTTGCGGGGAGCGAACGCAGCCAGCTGCTGAAATCCTTCATACAATCACCTTGAGCACTTAGTCTTGAGCTATATTATATTTCTTTTTCAGGTGATTTCAACTGTCCCCGCTCATAGTTTACGGAATGTTTATTTTTAGTGCCGCATTAAAACCTGTACGGATACGGTAGTGCCCTAACCCGCCCGGTAACGCCCACCTACATGGGCGTAGGGAATAAGTAAAAGTGAATAGTGAATAAGTACAAGCTAATGGTTTCTACCGACTTGTAGGGGTCGCCAAGTTGGCGACCCGAGCGGCGAAGCCGCCCAGAAGCTGACGGAAGTGAGTGGCTCGTTGAATGGTACGGCTTCCCACTCGAACCGTAGGGGAGGCTCTTAGCCTCCCGCTGCGGCGAAGCCGCCTTGGCTCCCCTGAAAGGGTGTTGCAGAGCGCAGCGGGTCTTTCAAAATTATGATTGCCAGTGGCAATCATACAACGATTAAAAGCTGTCAGCCCGAACGGGCTGACTGAGGGGTTTTTCACTACTCAGTCAGTTTACGGACAAACCCCTCCGCCTCACGTTCGTTCGGCACCTCCCCTTTCAGGGGAGGCAAGGGTGCTTCGCACCGGGGAACGGCGGGTCGCCAAGTTGGCGACCCCTACAGGTGCTGCGAAAATCGGTGGCGCATCCCATTCAACCTGCGGCGCTCCCTCTCTGTCAGCTTCGCCGCAGGGAGCAATCTTACTTTCCTGCCAGCTCGGCAGCCAGACGACGGATGCTCTCTGCGCTGGCTTCGTTCAGGGCGGACTTGATGGTTACCTTTTCGTTGGCAAAGGTGATGTTCTTGCTCTTTTCCAGCATGGCAGCCATGGTCTTTCCGGCGGTGGGGGTCCAGGTGCCGTTTTCCAGGAACGCCACAGTGCGGTTCTGGTAGCTGCGCTCGGTGAGGGCGTGGAGATAGGCGTGCATACAGGGGAAGATGTCGCCGTTGTAGGTGACGCTTGCCAGCACCAGCCGGTCATAGCGGAAGGCATCGGCAACGCAGGTGGGCATATCGTCCCGTGCCAGGTCGTGAAGCACCACCTTCTGCCCCATATCTTCCAGCTCCCGTCCCAGCTGCTGGGCGGCAGATTTGGTATGACCGTAGATGGAGGCGTAAGCAATCACAACGCCTTTTTCCTCCGGGCGGTAGGAAGACCAGATGTCGTATTTTTCGATGTAATGCCCCAGGTTCTCCTTGAGGATGGGTCCATGGAGGGGGCAGATGGTTTCAATTTCCAGGCTGGCTGCCTTTTGCAGCAGCTTCTGCACCTGCATTCCGTACTTGCCCACGATGCCGATGTAATAGCGGCGGGCTTCATCGTCCCATGCTTCTTCTGCATCCAGTGCGCCGAACTTGCCAAAGCCGTCGGCGGAGAACAGCACCTTGTCGGCAGCATCGTAGCTCACCATCACCTCGGGCCAATGCACCATGGGCGCAAACACAAAGGTCAGGCTGTGCTTGCCCAGGGACAGGGTCTGCCCGTCGGTGACCGTCACCTTGGCGCACTCCGGCAGGGTGGGGAAGAACTGCCCCATCATCACAAAGGTCTTGGCGTTGCCCACCAGGGCTGCCTGGGGATAGCGCTCCAAAAACAGCTGGATGTTGGCGGAATGGTCAGGCTCCATATGCTGCACCACCAGATAATCCGGCTGCCTGTCACCCAGCACGGCGGCGATGTTATCCAGCCACTGTGCGCCGAAGTGGGTGTCCACCGTGTCCATGACGGCAACCTTCTCGTCCAGAATCACATAGGAGTTGTACGCCATGCCGTTGGGCACCACATATTGCCCCTCGAACAGGTCAATCTGATGGTCGTTGACACCTACATAACGAATATCATTGGAAATCATGTTTTTATCCTCCATTTTTATATGTTTTTTGAATATTTATGAATCAAATGGCCCCTACAGTGGCATAGGCGCTCATCCGAGCATTTGCGGAAATCCGGGGTTGCGGGCGGG